>Ga0182014_10000025_pt1 | contig 138221 bp, 133 predicted proteins | sample 612S2DmetaG_FD_120489 | JGI IMG/M metagenome (GOLD analysis project Ga0182014, IMG submission 120489) | Permafrost microbial communities from Stordalen Mire, Sweden - 612S2D metaG | ecosystem: Environmental > Terrestrial > Soil > Wetlands > Permafrost | place: Sweden: Stordalen | collected... | reverse complement strand
TCGTCGTCTGCACGGCGCCATCGGGCCCGAGCACCTCGACGCGGCGATTGAAACGCACGCGCATGTTGAACGCCGCGACGATCGAATGATCATCGATGACGATGCGGCCAAGCATGCCGCCTTCATCGAGAATGATTTTGTCAGGCATCGCAAATCTCCAAATCGAAAATTGTGATCATGGCCGCTGCATCACTCGTCGCGAAGATAGTGAAGGACCGTCGGATATGAGGCCTCCCATTTCTCGTCTTTGACGCCGACCCCGACAAAATCATACGCCTTCCTGTTCTTGCAGCGAATGAGCGTGCCGTCTTCGAAGCTGAGGCGAAACGAGTCCTCGTCCATGACGATCTTCGTCATGCGCAGGCCAATGAGCGGCCACAAGGCGTTAAGATTTCCTTGGAACTCCCAAACGTCTTCAATCGCGTTCGCCTCCCCATCAGGCGCCAGGATTTCCACATAAGCCCACATGCAGACAACGATGTCGCCAAATTCGAGTCGCACCTCCTGACGGTTGGCCTCGACCTGCAACAGTTTTCCGTTGCGAACAATCTCCATTGACTTCGACATTACCGGCCTCCGAATAATCCATGCAGGAATGCGTTGAATGCGGATCCGGTCCACGATCTAACAGGGTCAACGGGATAATGGGCCTCCGGCGAGTTCCGTGAGACAGTCCGCCCGCTCACCGGCGATATCGGCTGGCCACCTTCGTTAAAGACCTTGAAATACGGCTGGCCTGTATAGGGGTTCCAGTTGCCGTAGCGCGCCCCGGAGCTGGGTTCTTTTCTGGACCCTTCCTCCGGCAGCGGTGGACTGCCAGGCGGGGAGAAGACCAAGCCGCTATCCTCAATGCCCGCGCCTTGGCCGCGCGTCTCCTTTGTTTTCCGCACTTCGCTCTCCGGCATCGGAAGCTCCATTCCTATACGCCATTCCTTGGTTTCATCATCCTGCGAGAAAACCCTATACTGCAAAATCTGCCGCGCATTCATGGGCAGGTTCTTGAACGAGACGACCTTCTCGCCATAGGGCGCCACCGGAGTTCCATCAGGCAGGTCCTTCGCGGTGACGGATTGCGCTACCTGCACGGTCGGTCCGGCCGGCTCCGCGGAGATATCGGATAAAGCCTGCCCGTGGCCGATCAGCGCCGGCGCCGCGCCGCTCGCGCCGCCGCCCGATCCCCATCGCCCGCTCGCCCGCCCGCTGCCGGCCGGCACGCGCGGCTGATCGGGGTTGTATTTCTGAAGACCGTCCAGCGCGGTCGGATCGAGGCCGAGGCCCTTCATCAGCGCGCGGGCCGTCATCCCCTCTTTCAACAACTCGTCCGCCGCGCAAAGCGCGAAGGCCTGTTCCTCCGTCAGGGGCGGCAGGCGCGCATAGGTCAGATGCAGCTGCGCGCGGAATTTTTCGGCGCCCTTCCAAAGCGCAATCGCCTTCCCCAGAATGTCGAGGATTTGCGGCGAGACGGCGCAGGCGAAAGCCGCCGATAGCACGGTGAGAATGCGCGCTTCCTCACCATCAAGGGCGAGCCCCGCGAGCAGGGTCCCGGCGCCGAGCAGGAACCCCTCGTCCGTGATTTCGAGATTTCGCCGCAGTCCTTGCGCGCGCCGCGCGGCGAACCGCGCCTCCAGATCGTCAAGTCGCAACGCCAAACCCCTCCAAGACGGAATCGAAGCCTGGCGTCAGTCTAATCGAGATCGGTATTTCTACCTAAAAATTGCCGGGGACAAAAGGCGGAGGCCGCCATGTAAGAATCGCACCCCGAAGGGGGCGCCTCAAAGCACGGAGGGCAGGATGCGGTCTGGCGGGCGGTGACCGTCCATGAACATCTTGACGTTGACGATCACCTTGTCCCCCATGTCGATGCGCCCTTCGGTCGTCGCCGAGCCCATATCCGGCGACCGCGACGCGGGCTCCTGACGCCGGAGCCCGCTCCCTATCGGTTCAGTTCTTCGTCGCGGCGACGCTCAACCCCGCGCCCATGGGAAAGCTTTGGGTTGGCTGATATTTCCCGGCGAAATCGATGTAGCCGATCTGAAGCTGGCCGACCCCGAAACCGTAGAACACCAGAAACTGCCCGCACTGCACCAGATCGGTGAAATATTTGGGCAGCACCAATGATTGGTCTTTCACGAAGGTTCCCGGTTGGCCCCCGAATTGCGCCGGTCGAATGAAGTGACCCGTAACGGCCGCGCCCGTGGCCGAATTGTAAAGCAGCAGGTGTCCATTCTGTTCGACCGCTTCGTCGAATCCGACAAGCCCTAGCGAATTTGTTGTCGCGACAGTCGCCGCGACATATTTGTCGTTAGCCGGGAGCGCGTCGTAAGTTATCGATCCGCTTTCCCACAAGCCGTTAAATACATTCCACACAATAATGTCGTCGCCGACGGACGCGAAATTTGTGTAGCCTGCCCGCAAAGTCACGGCTGTCGTGTTCTGATACAACTGACCGGTGCTTGAAATCGTGGCTATCACGCTCAAGCCATTGGGTTTATTATAGAAAAATAGGTCGTTATTTGTATGGCCGACAAGCGTCCAGGGCGAAAAATTCGTTTTTGTGTAAGTTTGCGGCAAAGAACCGTCGGGATTAGCCTGGACGATCGCCCCGACGCCTTGATTGCCATTTAAGTTATACAGTAAAATGAAATCTCCAACAGATACTCTATCATACCATTGCTTCGACCATGGATAGCTGTTGGCGCCTGGCCGGATCGAGCCATTTCCATCCATGAGATAAGCTTGCGCGCCGCCGTTGAAGTAGGAATATAAAACGAAGCCGGACGTCGTGGGAATAATCGTATCCTTGCCTTTCTGGCTTGGAATAATAACGTCGAACGCCGAATGAAAATTTCCGTTCTTGTCTATGCCGGCGCCGACGACGCGGCCGGTGTCCTTGTTGACGAAGAGCAGTCTCCCCTCGCCGACGGCGTAAGCCTTGGTAACGACCCCGCAAAGGACGGCGAATATTATTATTAGCGTTCGACAGATGTTTGTAGCCATGTTCTCCCCCTACCCCATTCAGAAAATGGGCCTTACCTTGATTTTTCCCGGAAAGTTTCCCGGCGGCGGTTGCGCGCCATTGCCGATCAAGGCGCAAATAGCACGCGCGCAAATTGACATCGTCCACCGATCGGTGGAGGACGCCGCAATTCGAAGCTGTTCTGGAGGAGGCGTTCAGACGCAGCCAACAACGCTGGTCGGTCCCGTCGCTTGAGAAATGCGACATTTCCGATGCTACGTCCGCGGTTGGCCCCTTAGCCGGGGCGTAGGAAAGAGCTTGCGAGCCGGACGAGATCGGCCTGCCGGTTACATCCGGTCTTGACGAAGAGTTTCTGAAGGTGGGTCTTGATGGTTGAAGGCGCGACGCCGAGCTTTTTGCCGATCTCGATCGGCGCGCGCGCTTCGACGACAAGCTCCAGCACGCGCGCTTCAGCCGGTGTGAGGTCGTACAGGGCGGCAAGCGCGTCGATGGGCGCAGTCCTCTGATGCTGCGAGGGCGTGATGAACAGGACGGCCGCGGCGGTGGGAACCAGTCCGGCCCGCGTCGCGCCATTGGCCAAGGGGAGCAAATGGACGATTGCAGGATCGCCATTGCGCGCCCGCGCCGGGACGCCAATGCCGCGTCCGCCGATTTCGGCCTCGCTCCGCGTCGCCAGCCTCACCGCGGCCTGCAGGCGGCTGCTCGCCTCCTGATCGAAAAAGCGAAGGACCCCATTGCGGACCGAAAGCAACGCGGCCTCCTTCAACATTCTCCTCGCGGCGGCGTTCGCATGAACCGCCTTCATGCCGGCATCGACAAAAACGACGGCGGCGGCAAATGCGTCGAGCATTTCGGCGAAGGTGGCGCATTTGACCGTCTGCAGATCGAGAAGTTTGCTGATCGAGATCGCTCGCCGGAAGTGCGGAGCGATCATGCGCAGCGCCGATACCTCGGCCTCTTCGATCGAGCCCGACGCCGCGTGGCGTCCCATGGTGAAAGATCCGATCATCTCCCGATCTCGCGCGAGGGCGATCGCAACGGCGTCTGTGATGTCCTGGGGTGTCACCCACTCAACGAAATATCTGTTGCTGACCACGGTCGCCCGGTCGACAACATGCGAATTCACGATTGGTTCGTAGAGAGGGTAGTGTTGAATGCGCTCAAGGCCGCCCCACAACGCGATGATGTCGGGCCCATAGCTCGCGACCTTGTCGAGCCACGGCGCTTCGATTCCAACAGAGATGTTCAACGTCATCTCGGTCGAAGGCAACGCCCGGACTTCAAGCGAGGCGTTATGAAATTCAAGTTCCTGCCGGATCGCGTCGATTGTCGTCGGCCAAAGCGCCGGATCGAGAGCGCAATCGTAAATCCCGCCGATCAGATCAGCAATGCGCTCCGCCGTGACTGCTCGCCTCATATTGCCGTCGCCATCGCTCTCGAGGGCCAAATCTTAACAAACGAAAGCGTGCGCTACAAACGCGCAGGCGCTTCCGGCCGCCTGGTGGCGTCAGGCGTTCTCGCAGCTGCGCAAGGCGCGCCTCATAGCATGGAGGGCAGGATGCGGTCTGGCGGGCGGTGGCCGTCCATGAACATCTTGACGTTGACGATCACCTTGTCGCCCATGTCGATGCGCCCTTCGGTCGTTGCCGAGCCCATATGCGGCAGCAGCGTCACCTTGCCTGCGGCGGCGAGGCGGATGAGTTTGGAGGAGACCGCCGGCTCATGCTCGAACACGTCGAGCCCGGCGCCGCCCAGTTCGCCCGCCTCCAGCATTTTCGTCAGCGCGGCCTCGTCGATGATCTCGCCGCGCGCCGTATTGACGAGGATCGCATGCGGGCGAAGATATTTCAGCCGCCGCGCCGAGAGCAGATGATAGGTGGCCGGCGTATGCGGGCAATTGACCGAGACGATATCCATGCGGGCGAGCATCTGGTCGAGCGATTCCCAATAGGTCGCCTCCAGCGATTCCTCAATCGCCGCGGCGACATGGCGCCGGTTGTGGTAGTGGATCTGCAGCCCGAACGCCTTGGCGCGCCGCGCGAGGGCCTGGCCGATGCGGCCCATGCCGACGATGCCGAGCCGCTTGCCGGTGATCCTGCGTCCCAGCATCCAGGTCGGCGACCATCCGGTCCATTCTCCCGAGGGGATCGCTTTGGCGCCTTCAACAAGGCGGCGCGCGACGGCGAGAATGAGCGCCATCGTCATGTCGGCGGTGTCCTCGGTGAGGACGCCTGGCGTATTGGTGACGGCGATGCCGCGTTCGGTTGCGGCGGTGACGTCGATATTGTCGACGCCATTGCCGAAATTGGCGATCAGCTTCATCTGCTCGCCGGCGACGCCGATCAGCTCCGCGTCGATGCGGTCGGTGACGGTCGGAACCAGCACGTCGGCGGCGGCGAGCGCCGCGGCGAGTTCGCTACGCGACATCGGCTTGTCGTCGATGTTGAGCCTGGCGTCGAATAATTCGCACATGCGCGTTTCGACGACATCGGGCAATTTGCGCGTGACGATCACGAGCGGTTTCTTCCGGGCCATCCTCTTTCCTGTCCTCCCGCAATCCCGCGAACGGCGGGCGAAGGGCTCAAACGCGCGCCGATTCACCCGGCCTTAACCGTAACGGGGGCAAGAATCGCAAAGGCTCGCGCGGGGCTCCTTGCCTTCCCGCCACGGTCTTCGTAGCAGATGGCCGGTCAAAGACAAGAACGCTCGGAAAAGCCCGGCCGGCCCTGCGCGCCGCCCGCCAAGGGGATCAGCCCGACATGAGACAAGACATCGCCCTGGAGAGCCGGCCGATGGCGAAGGGCCGCGCGCGGCGCATCGCCGCCCCGCCCGGATTCGCGCGGCTGGTCGCGGCGGCGATTCTGGCGGTCGCTGCGCTGGCTACCGCGCGCGCCGATCCAGTGGGGCCGGTCAGCGGCCTGCCGCTGCCCCGCTACGTCAGCCTCAAATCGGATCGCGTGAACCTGCGCGAAGGGCCATCCAAGGATCACCGGACGACCTGGGTCTTCCTGCGCGCGGGGCTGCCTGTCGAGATCACCGCCGAATTCGACATCTGGCGCAAGGTGCGCGATTCGGAAGGCTCCGAGGGCTGGGTTCTGCATTCGCTTCTGTCCGGTCGGCGCACCGCCCTCGTCATGCCGTGGAAGAAGGGCGTCGATGCGACCTTGCGCGAGCAGCCGAACGCGCAATCGGCGTCGGTCGCGATCCTGCAGCCGAACGTGATCGCGAATGTGCGCAGTTGCGACGGCGCGTGGTGCCGCGTCTTCGGCGAGGGCTTCAAGGGATATATCCCGCAATCCGATCTCTGGGGCGTTTATCCCAACGAAAAGATCGAATGAGCTGGCCGACGCCGGCGCCTTCGCCCGCGCAGCCGCTGACGCGGCGCCCTACTCCGCCTTGCGGCCGGTGAGGCGGGACCAGCCGTCCTGAATATTGCCCGACAGAATCTTGAGCTGGGCCTGGACGACGTCCCAGTTGACCACCCGCCCGGTTGCATCTTCGCCCCCGCGACTGCTGTCGAACAGATAGGCCGAGCCGACCGTGAGCAGGATGCCGACGATGATTCCAAACAAAAAGCGCATCGAGCATCCCTCCGCGCGTTGAACCGGCCGTGGAATGACCAGCGGCGGCTCAAAGGAACATCCTTATATTGAGACATTAGCTTTTGCGCGCTGGTGGAGCAAGCGTCCGCCATCGCCAATTCAAATATTTCTAGCTTGTCCGCCAGCGCATTAAAATATTCATGCGCGGGAACGGAACCAAATTTCAGGCGTTTGCAAAGCATCGCTCCGAATAATGCGCAACTTGGCCGCTACAATTGCGACAGCGCTTGGAAAATTCGCATTTCACAAGCGAGATAATCGACGTAGCGAATTTAAATTGCGCGGTGTTTTTAAGAAATGCTCTTGACGTGAGCTTGGCGCAGCGCCGCTCGATTAGCGCAAGTGTCGCACGGGCGCGAGGGCGGGCGCATCTCGCCCGAGGGCCCGGCGCGCAAGCGCTCCTGCATCGGCGCGAGAAAAGACAGGAAGAAGTGAGAAAGGATATGGTGGAGAAGAACATGAATCGGGAAACGCGCTCATTTGCGGAACTTCAAGCGGTCTGCCTGCGCACGCTGCGGCAATGCCAGGGCTTTGAAATGGTGAATGAGGTGCTCGTCCAGCCGCGCGAAAACAGCCTCGGCGCGGCGAACTGGACGTTGGCGGCCGTCCGCCCGCGCGTCGACAATAACGCCTTGCGCGCCGCGCGCGGGACCATTGATTTCCTGCAGAAGACCTATTGGCTCGACGAGGCCGAAGCCGAGGCCGCGGCGCAGGCCGCGCGGCGGCGGCGCTGACCCAACGCACCGGGCTTCGGGGGCGGCGCCCGAGGCCGATATTTCAGTTTATGAAAGACATTTGATGGCCTGGCGCCGCTTCTGCGGACCCATTGGGGCAAGACGGCTGGGCAAGGCCGTCGTTTGGGCTTATCCCTTTCCGCTCAAGCCGCATCGCGCGGCCCCAGTTGGTTTTCGGCGCTTTGGAAGGGGCGATATTGATTCATTCCCAGATCCTCGGCACCGGGGCCTACGCGCCTAAGCGCGTCATGACCAATAAAGACCTCGAGGCCCTGGTTGATACGACCGACCAATGGATCACCGCGCGGACCGGGATCAAGGAGCGCCGCATCGCGGCCGAAGGCGAAGATACATCCGATATGGCGGTGGTCGCCGCGCGGCATGCTTTGGCCATGGCCGGCTGCCGCCCCGAAGACATCGACATCATCATCGTCGGCACGATCTCGGCCGATATGCCTTTGCCATCCTGCGCCGTGATCGTTCAGGCGAAACTCGGCGCCTCGCGGGCCTTCGCTTTCGATCTTTCGGCCGCTTGCGCTGGTTCGCTGTTCGGGCTCAGCATCGCCAACCAGTTCATCGCCAGCGGCAGCGCGAAGCGCGTCCTCGTCATAGGCGCGGAGCTTTTGAGCCGTCTCGTCGACTGGAGCGACCGCAACAGCTGCGTGCTGTTTGGCGATGCGGCTGGCGCGATGGTCGTTGGCCCCACGAGCGATCCGGAGCGCGGCCTGCTTTCCACGCATCTGCACTCCGATGGAACCGCCGCCGACATTCTCAACATTCCCGGCGGCGGCAGCCGGCATCCGCAGTCGCATGAAGTTATCGACAAGAAGATGCACAAGGTCCACATGAACGGGCGCGAGATCTACAAATTCGCGGTGCGCGTTCTACCGGCGGCGATCCTCGAGGCGCTCGACGCCAACGGCCTCAAAGTCGCCGACATCGACCATGTCGTCTCGCATCAGGCCAACGCCCGGATCGTCGAATCGGTGCTGGAGCGGCTCGGCGTTCCGCTTGATAAATGCTGGCTCAATCTCGATCGCTATGGCAACACGTCGAGCGCGTCGCTGCCGATTTCGCTTGACGAAGCCAATCGCGCCGGCCGCCTGAAAAAGGGCGATCTTATCGCGATGATGGCGATTGGCGGCGGCATGGCCTGGGGCAGCGCGCTGGTGCGCTGGTAGAGGCGCCGGACCGCGCCTTCACAATTGGCTCCATGCAAGCCGGGCGGCGAGCAGCAGGCAGATCGTCACCAGCATCGGACGGATCAGCCGCACCCCATTCTTGATCGCCGCATGGGCGCCGAGCCGCGCGCCGAAGAATTGCGCGACCCCCATGGCGAGGCCGAGACTCCAGTACACATGACCGGTGAGGCTCAAAGTCGCCAGCGCCGCGAGATTCGAGGCGAAATTGGCGGCCTTAGTGTAGGCGGTCGCCTTGACGATGCCAAAGCCGAGAAGCGCGACGAAGCCGAGCATGTAGAAGGATCCGGCGCCCGGGCCGAACACGCCATCGTAGAATCCAACCAGCGGCGCGATCGTCAGCGTGAACGCCCGAACGCCCATGCGCGGACGCGTCTCGACATTGCCGATCCGCGGCGCGAAGCCGAAATAGAGCGCGATTAGAATCAGCGCGAAAGGCATCGCCGCGGCGAGCCACCGCAAGGGAACATGCGAGACGAGCAGCGCGCCCGCGACCGCGCCAAGACCCGCGAGCAAAGCCAGCGGCCAGGCGTCGGGCCATTCGAGATGGCCAGCCCTCGCATAGGTCCGCAGCGCGGAGCCGGCGCCGAAAGAGCCCTGTAATTTATTGGTTGCGATCGCGCTGACGGGATCGAGCCCTGCGAGCGTCAGCGCCGGCACGGTGATGAGACCGCCGCCGCCAGCAATCGCATCGACGAAGCCCGCGACGAAGGCGGCCGCGACGAGCATCATGAAGGTTGTCGGCGAGATCATGGTTTGGATAGGCGGAACGGCTTCGATAGCGTCGGGAGCGTTCGCCACCGCAAAGAGGACGCTATGCTGTCGGCGAGAGCCCGCCACAGGTCCAAAAAAACAAGGGCGCGTCGCCCGGAAGAAAACTATTTCGCCACATAGGCCTTTGCGGCGGCGGCGACGACAGCTTTCTTGAAGGCGCCTTCGATAGTCACGACGAAATTGTAATGCGTCGTCGAGAAGGGAGCGGAACGGAACGGCTTGTTGCTGCGCCAGCCGACGAGAATTGCGCCAATGACAGGATCGCTCGCATCGCCGAGAATGAGCGCGCCGCCGGAAGCGCCGTCGCCCGTCTCGCAGTCGAAGGAAAATTCGCGGGTGCCTTCCTCGCCGACCGTCAATTGATCATGCAGGCCGCATTTCTCCATCGAAAGTTCGCGCCCGTCGCCCCAGTCAATATGGCCGCGCGCGACGAATTCAACCGGCGAATTGGGGCTTGCTGCTCCAGCGAGCCCAAAAGGCGCCGCGCCATGCACCGGCCGCGCCAGACGGGCCACCGCCCAGTCGTGCACCGCCGCCACCGCATAAGGATTCTTGCTGCCGGCGACGATCGAGGCCGTATCGATCGGCGTGCGGATTTCCCTGCCATCAACCTCGTTGACGAAGGTGCAGGTCTTCGCGCGCGGAGCGCCGTCTTCATCGAAAAACACATGCGCCGCGGTCGTCACGAGATCGTCGGCGAGGGTCAATTGTCCCGCGCCATGCGCGGCGCCGCATTCGATCAGGCCGGACGCCGCGAATTTGCGATGCAGGTCAGCGGGATCAAGCTTTTGTTCCGCCGCGAAGGCTTCGACCGTGCGCCGGCTGTCGCGGCCGAATACGACGACCTGCTCGAGGCGGGCGCCGAAATAGGGCGGCGAATCGCCATCGATTTTTTGTGGCGCGAGAGGAGCGGCGGAAACGACCGAAGCGCAGATGGAGGCCCCAAACAGGAAGACGCAAGCAGCGACGTGCTTTCTGCCTCTAAGACTCATCCGTCTGATCTCCTGTCACCGGCGCCCGCCGCAGCGACGCAAACAAACGCAAAGCGCCCTCACCAGAAAGTTCTATTTTCCGAATGCGAGCAGAAAAAGGCAGGACGGCATTTCATTCATTTGCCGCCTGTCGCGTTAAGATTTGCTGAACCTCGCGCGGGTTGTGCGAATGACGCGGCGCGCAACGTTCGGGTCGCGCCGGGCCGGGTGGATTTTGCGGCGAATCGCCGCGTCGAATCACGGCCGTAGGCTGCAGGCGGAAGCTTGCGCGGCGATGGCGCCAAAGTTTTGGCGATGCTAGGGTGCCCGCCTGTTTTTGATCGTCGCCCCATCGGCGTCGCAAACGCCTTACATGGGAAATGACGTGTCGACCTCGCTTCTCGCCCGCTACAAGGACCAAGTCGATCGGGGATTGATCGAGGGTGACGCGGGCCAGGACGCCGTCCTGCGCAAACTCGAGAAATTGCGCCTCGCGCTCGCCGATTATCAGCCCGCGCCAAAGCCGAGCGGACTTTCCCGCCTGTTCGGAGCCCGCCGCGACGAGTCCTTTCTGACCGGCCTTTACGTCTGGGGGTCGGTCGGACGCGGCAAAACGATGCTGATGGATTTCTTCTTTGAAGAAGCGCCATTGCAACGCAAGCGCCGCATCCATTTTCACGCCTTCATGGCGGATGCGCATGCCGCCATTTACGCCTGGCGGCAGGCGGACCAGCGCAAAAAGGCGAAGGGCGACGATCCGATCGCCGCCATTGCGGATTCGATCGCAGCGGACACGGTGCTGCTTTGTTTCGATGAATTCCACGTCACCGACATCACGGACGCGATGATTCTCGGCCGGCTGTTCACGGCCCTGTTCGAGCGCGGCGTCGTCATCGTCGCGACCTCCAACGTCGAACCCGACGGCCTCTACGAGGACGGCCTCAACCGCGCGCTTTTCCTTCCCTCCATCGCGCTCATCAAGGCGCGCATGGAGGTCGTCGAACTGACAGCGCGCACCGACTACCGCCGCGAAAAGCTGCAGGGCCAGAAAAGCTGGTATGTTCCGTCCGATGAAAGAGCCGTGGCGGCGCTCTCAGGCGCCTTCGAGGCCCTGAGCGGCGTCGAGCGCGGCAAGCCGATGGTGCTGCGGGTGCTCGGCCGCGCGCTCGCCGTCCCCGAGGCGCATGCCCATATCGGCCGGTTTTCCTTCGCCGACCTCTGCGAGGCGCCTCTCGGCCCTACCGATTACCTCTATATCGCGCGCTATTTCCACACGCTCATCATCGACGACATCCCGATCATCGCGGCGAGCCGCCGCGACGTCGCCGCGCGGTTCATCACGCTGATCGACGCGCTCTATGAAGAGCATGTGAAGCTGATCGCCTCCGCCGCGGCCGAGCCCGGCGGCCTCTATCTCGGCGTCGAGGGAAATCAGGCTTTCCAGTTCGAACGCACCGTCTCGCGCCTCATCGAGATGCGCTCGGACCCCTATATGGCCCTCCCGCATGGCTCAATCTCCTCGGTGGCCAGCGGCAACGCCAGCGGACTGGTCGAGACCTGAAGAGCGGCGCGAAACCATTCACAGCCAATAGCGCTCCGCATAAATCATCGTCATGGCGGCGCCGACGAGGATCACGAACCAGCGCACGAATCGCCCGGGAAGGACGCGGATGAGGCGGCCCCCGGCATAGCCGCCGGCCAATGCGCCGAGCAGCATGCATCCAGTCGCGCGCCACGCCACGACGCCCTGGAAGATAAAGGTCGCGATCGCGGCGAGACTGACGCAGGCGGCGAGCAGGTTCTTCAACGCTTTCACCTCACGAATGTCGTTCGGCTCCACAATCGAAAGGACGGCGGTCAGGATGACGCCGAGCCCCGCGCCGAAAAACCCGCCATAGACGGACGCGCCCGCGAGCATCGAGAGACCGCCGGCGACGGATGGCGCGGCGCCGGCGCGGCGATGCGCGGACCAGGACGCGATGTTCGGGGCGAAGCCGAAAAGCAGGGTGGCGAAACCGATGAGCGCCGGAACCGGAAGGACGAAGAAACGATCGGGCAGCGCGAGCAAAAGCAAGGCTCCGACGACGCCGCCGGCGGCGGCTATGGCGAGCGACAGGGCCAGAAAACGATCGAAGGGCGGCAACTTTTCCCGGTCGGCGAGCGCGGCGATGAGATGGCCCGGCGAGATCGCGACGGCGTTGGAAGCGTTGGCGGGGATCGGAGCGAGGCCCGCCGCCAGCCGCCGGAAAGGTGATCAGGGTCGCGCCGCCGGCAAGCGCGTTGATGAGGCCGCCCGCGCCGCCGGCGAGGAGCAGAAGAGCCGCGATAGTCCAGTGCATGGGACGCCCGTCGCTTGATCGGGCGAGGATAGTGTCCCGGCGGCGCTGACGTCTGGAATGTTTGTGATTATCGCATGCTTTCGCGATAGTCGCGCGGCGTCACGCCGAAGACGCGACGAAAATGGCGTCCAAAGTGGCTTTGATCGGCGAAATCGAACTCCGCCGCCAGCGCCGCGAGAGAATCGCCCTCCGCGAGTCTGCGGCGCGCCGCGTTCAAACGGTCGACGATGCGATAGGCATGCGGCGGCATGCCGAATTCAGCCGCGAATTTGCGGCTGAAGGCCTCCCGGCTCGCGCCGTTGCGCGCGGCGATTTCGCCGATCGTCGCGCGACGCCACTCAAATCCGCGCGGCGGGGGCGATGCGACGCCCCGCTCCACGGCTGACGTCGCCTGACGCCGGATCAGGCTGAGCAGCGCCGCCGGATCGGCGTCTCGCGCATCGCCGGCAAGCGGACCGGCATCGAACACAAGCGGGGAGCGGCCGAGATTGAAGTCCGGCGCATAAATATTGAGGCAATTCGTGTCAGCGTACGCTAGCGGCAGGCTCTTGTGCGGCGCCGCCGCGGGTATGTAGAGGCATTGGCCGGCCCGCGCCGTGAAATGCTGTGATCTGATTTCGAAACTGCGGGCGCCGGCGAAAATGACAGTCAATTGCGCGTCGGGATGAAAATGCGCGCCAAGGGCGGGAGCTACATCGCCGCTCCAGAATGCGCGCTCGAAAGCCGCGCCGGTCCGATCACGCATATATGTCCAGGCGTTTTCGTTTCTTGCCGACATTTGCGCCCCGCAATTGGAAAACTTTCGGCGCGCAAAACACGCGCGCCCGCAGGCATGATGCAAGCTTCTAAAATATAGGCAAGTTTCCGGCTGGAGACGGCGAGAGGCGCGTATTGTTGACCTTTTTGCACAAAACTCCCTCATCCGGGAGGTTGAGTCGGCGCTGGCGGCCCGAATCGAATTCCGTTATGGTGCGCGCCGAGCCCGCGCTGAAAGCCGCGATTTTGGCGACGCGCGTTGGGCGTTCACCAGCCGAGGGCGATCTTCCGCCTCTACGTCGAAGACCCTTCATCAAGAGAGCAAAGCTTGATTTCGTTGGCTTGCCGCGTTCAGCCCCGCAACAGCCCGGCGGCGCAGGCGAAGGCCCCCGGCCCCCTCCAGAACATCCAGCCATCTCAGACTGACGACCGACGAGGAAAAAGAGAAAATGGCGCGTAGCAAGATCGCATTGATCGGAGCCGGACAGATCGGCGGCACATTGGCCCATCTGGCGGCTCTGAAAGAGCTCGGCGACATCGTCCTGTTCGACATCGCCGAAGGCACGCCGCAGGGCAAGGCGCTCGATCTCGCCGAATCAGGTCCCGTCGAAGGCTTCAACGCATCGCTCAAGGGCGCCAATTCCTACGCGGACATCGCGGGCGCCGACGTCATCGTCGTGACGGCGGGCGTGCCCCGCAAGCCCGGCATGAGCCGCGACGATCTGCTCGGCATCAATCTCAAGGTGATGGATGCGGTCGGCGCCGGCATCAAGCAATACGCGCCGGACGCCTTCGTCATCTGCATCACCAATCCGCTCGACGCGATGGTCTGGGCGCTCCAGAAGGCCTCCGGCCTGCCGCCGGCCAAGATCGTCGGCATGGCCGGCGTCCTCGATTCGGCGCGTTTCCGCTATTTCCTCTCCGAGGAGTTCAACGTTTCGGTCGAGGACGTCACCGCCTTCGTGCTTGGCGGCCATGGCGACGACATGGTTCCCTCGCTGCGCTATTCGGCGGTCGCCGGCATTCCCCTGCTCGACCTCGTAAAGATCGGCTGGACGACGCAGGCGCGGCTCGACGCCATCGTCGAGCGCACGCGCAAGGGCGGCGGCGAAATCGTCAATCTGCTGAAAACCGGATCGGCCTTCTACGCCCCCGCCGCCTCGGCGATCGCGATGGCGGAGTCCTATCTCAAGGACAAGCGCCGGGTGCTGCCCTGCGCCGCCAAACTCGAAGGCCAATATGGCGTCGACAATCTTTATGTCGGCGTGCCGGTCGTGATCGGCGCCAATGGCGTCGAGAAAATCGTCGAGGTCGAACTTGATGAAGCGGAAAAAGCGATGTTCGCCAACTCGGTCGCCTCGGTGCGCAGTCTCGTCGAGGCCTGCAAGACGATCAATCCGGCGCTCGCCGGCTGATTCGTCGCTTCTCGCCGCCCGCTCAATTCCATTGCTCTGAACTCGGCGCATCAGGGATCCCGGCATGAATATTCACGAATACCAGGCCAAGGCTGTTCTCAAGGAGTTCGGCGTTCCGGTGCCGCGCGGCGTCGCGGTTCTGGCGGCGGGCGATGGGAAATCCGCCGCCGTCGAGCTTTCTGGACCCCTTTTTGTCGTGAAATCGCAAATCCATGCCGGCGGACGCGGCAAGGGGCGGTTCAAGGAGCCTGAGGCCGGCTCCCAGGGCGGCGTGCGCCTCGCCAGATCCACCGGCGAGGTTGAAGTTTACATCGGCGAGATGTTCGGGCGGACGCTGGTCACGGTTCAGACCGGACCGGCTGGCAAGCAGGTCAACCGCCTCTATGTCGAGGAAGGCTCGAACATCGCCAGCGAATTCTACCTCTCGCTGCTGGTTGACCGCGAGACCAGCCGGATCGCCTTCGTCGCCTCGACCGAAGGCGGCATGAACATCGAGGACGTCGCCCACCAGACGCCCGAGAAGATCGTGTCCTTTTCGGTCGATCCCGCGACCGGCGTCCAGCCGCATCACGGCCGCAAGCTCGCAAAGGCGCTGGGGCTGGACGGCGATCTCGGCAAACAGGCCGGAACGCTGGCGAGACAGCTCTTCGAGGCTTTCGTCGCCAAGGACATGGCGATGCTCGAAATCAACCCCCTGATCGTTTCGACAGACGGTCGCCTGATCTGTCTCGACGCCAAAATCTCCTTTGATTCCAACGCGCTTTATCGCCACCCGGAGCTCCTGGAGCTGCGCGATGAATCGGAGGAAGATCCGAAGGAGATCGAAGCCTCGAAACATGACCTCAACTATATCTCGCTGTCGGGCGAGATCGGCTGCATGGTCAACGGCGCCGGCCTCGCCATGGCGACGATGGACATCATCAAGCTCTATGGCGCCGAGCCGGCCAATTTTCTCGACGTCGGCGGCGGCGCCACCAAGGAGAAGGTGACCGCGGCCTTCAAGATCATCACCGCCGACCCGCAGGTCAAAGGCATTCTGGTCAACATCTTCGGCGGCATCATGAAATGCGACGTCATCGCCGAGGGCGTCATCGCCGCGGTGCGGGAGGTCGGCCTCGCCGTTCCGCTCGTCGTGCGGCTCGAGGGCACCAATGTCGCGCTTGGCAAGAAAATCATCGCCGAATCGGGCCTCAATGTGATCGCCGCCGAGGATCTCGACGACGCCGCCCAGAAAATCGTCGCCGCCGTCAGGAAGGCTTGAGAGCCATGTCCATCCTTCTCAGCAAAGATACGAAGATCATCTGTCAGGGTTTCACCGGCAAGAACGGGACGTTCCACTCCGAACAGGCGATCGCCTATGGCTCGCTGATGGTCGGCGGCGTCGCGCCCGGCAAGGGCGGTGCGACGCATCTCGGCCTGCCCGTGTTCGACACCGTCGACGAGGCGAAGGCGGCGACCGGAGCCGACGCCAGCGTCATCTATGTGCCGCCGCCGGGCGCGGCGGACGCAATCTGCGAGGCGATCGACGCCGGGATCGGGCTGATCGTTTGCATCACGGAAGGGATTCCGGTGCAGGATATGGTCAAGGTCAAGCGCGCGCTTTGCGGCTCGAAATCGCGGCTCGTCGGGCCGAATTGCCCCGGCGTCGTGACCGCCGGCGAAAGCAAGATCGGCATCATGCCCGCCAATATCTTCAAAAAGGGCTCCGTCGGCATCGTCTCGCGGTCGGGCACGCTCACCTATGAAGCGGTGTTCCAGACCACGCGTGAAAATCTTGGCCAGACCACCGCCGTCGGCATCGGCGGCGATCCGGTCAAGGGCGCGGAATTCATCGAAATTCTGGAGTTGTTCCTCAAAGATCCCGACACGCACTCGATCGTCATGATTGGCGAGATCGGCGGCGGGGCCGAGGAAGACGCCGCGCAATTCATCAAGGACGAGGCGAGAAGCGGGCGCAAGAAGCCGATCGTCGGCTTCATCGCCGGACGCACGGCGCCGCCCGGGCGGCGCATGGGCCACGCGGGGGCGATCATCAGCGGCGGCAAGGGCGGCGCGGAAGACAAGATCGCCGCGATGGAATCGGCGGGCATCCGCGTTTCCCCGTCCCCGGCCCGGCTTGGCGCGACGCTGGCGGCGCTGCTGCGCGGATAGCGATGGCCGACCGCCTGCAATCGTGATCTTCGCCGCGAAAGGTCGGCGCCCCCGGAGAAACGCGGATCTGACTGCTTTCTTATCGATAATAGTCTGAATTATCAATACCTTCCGTATAATTTCAGGGCCGCGCGAGGCGCCCGAAGATGTGACGCTGAAATGCTGAGAAAGTGCTCGACATCATTATCAGTGCGCCTACGTAAGGTTATGCGTAAACAAATGTACAAGGGAGATTGACTGGTTCAACCTGCGATCGCGGCCCACGGCGACGGGCGTGGGTCCATTGCGATTTCGCGGCGGTTGGCCGGATTTTCCGGGTCGTACTTCTAAGGACGAGACAGATGGCGCGCCAGAACGGCACTGATGCGGCGAATGGTTCGGGGGGCTCCAGCGCGGGGCGTACGGAGCCGAACGCCAGATTCAACCAGACTTCTTTCCTCTATGGCGGCAACGCCGCCTATGTCGAACAGCTGCAGGCGGATTTTGAACGCGACCCTAATTCGGTCGATCCCGAATGGCGGGCTTTTTTCGGCCAGCTCCACGACGACCGCGCGGCGGTCGAAACCAGCGCCAATGGACCGCACTGGCGCAAGCCTAACTGGCCGGTCGTCGCCAATGGCGAACTGATTTCGGCGCTCGACGGCGACTGGGCGAAAACGGCCGAGGGCGCGAAACCCGAGCGCGGCGCCAAGCCTGAAGCCGCGGCAAGGCCCGCTGACGGCGCGGCCCCCGCCGATGTGCGCCGCGCGACGCGCGATTCCGTGCGAGCGCTGATGATGATCCGCGCCTATCGCATGCGCGGCCATCTGCACGCGCGGTTGGATCCGCTCGGCATCGAACAGCTAAAGGATAATGAAGAGCTGCATCCGGCGACCTATGGCTTCACCGAGGCGGATTACGATCGCCGGATCTTTCTCGATCACGTGCTCGGTCTCGAATACGCAACCGTTCGGGAAATGCTGCCGATCCTGCGCCGCACCTATTGCGACACGATCGGCTTCGAATTCATGCACATGTCTGATCCGGCGGAAAAAGCCTGGATGCAGGAGCGCATCGAGGGGCCCGGCAAGGAGATCACCTTCACCCGCGAGGGCAAGCGCGCGATCCTCAACAAGCTGATCGAGGCCGAAGGCTTCGAGAAGTTCATCGACGTCAAATATACCGGCACCAAACGGTTCGGCCTTGACGGCGGCGAAGCCATGGTGCCCGCGCTCGAGCAGATCATCAAGCGCGGCGGCGCGCTCGGCGTGCGCGAGATCGTGCTCGGCATGGCCCATCGCGGCCGGCTCAACGTGCTGTCGCAGGTCATGGGCAAGCCGCACCGGGCGATCTTCCACGAATTCAGGGGCGGATCCTACACGCCCGACGATGTCGAAGGTTCGGGCGACGTCAAATATCACCTCGGCGCCTCGTCCGATCGCGACTTTGACAATAATCAGGTGCATCTTTCGCTGACCGCCAACCCGTCGCATCTCGAGATCGTCGATCCCGTCGTTCTCGGCAAGGTGCGCGCGAAGCAGGACCAGCTGCTCGACGTCGTCGACCGCACGCACGTGCTGCCGCTGCTCATTCACGGCGACGCGGCCTTCGCCGGCCAGGGCGTCATCGCCGAATGTTTCGGCCTTTCCGGCCTCAAGGGCTACCGCACCGGCGGCTCGATCCATTTCATCATCAACAACCAGATCGGCTTCACCACGGCGCCGCGCTATTCGCGTTCATCACCCTATCCGTCGGACACCGCGAAAATGATCGAGGCGCCGATCATTCACGTCAATGGCGACGACCCGGAGGCCGTGGTCTACGCCGCCAAGGTGGCGATCGAGTTCCGCCAGAAATTCCACAAGCCGGTCGTCATCGACATGTTCTGCTACCGGCGCTTCGGCCACAATGAAGGCGACGAGCCGAGCTTCACCCAACCCCTCATGTACAAGAAGATCCGCGCGCATCGCACGACGCTGGATATTTACGCCGAGAAACTGCTTGGCGAAGGCGTTCTCGCGCCAGGCGAGGTCGAGACGCTGCAGGCGGGCTGGCGCCATCGCCTCGAAACCGAGTTCGAGGCGGGGCAAAGCTATGAGCCGAACAAGGCCGATTGGCTTGACGGGCGCTGGTCGGGGCTAAAACCCGCTCTGCTGACCGCCGAGGACGACAGGCGCGGACGCACTGGCGTCGACCCCATCCGGCTGAAGGAAATTGGCCTGCGCCTCACCACCGTTCCGGAAGGATTCAACGTCCACAAGACCGTCTTGCGGCTGCTCGAAAACCGCCGCAAGATGATCGAAACGGGCGTCGGCATCGACTGGGCGATGGCGGAATCCCTCGCCTTCGGCACGCTTGTCGATGAAGGCCATCCGGTGCGCCTCTCCGGTCAGGACAGCGAGCGCGGCACCTTCTCCCAGCGCCACTCCGTCCTCAACGATCAGGAGACCGAGGCGCGCTACGTGCCCCTGAACCATATCCGCGACGAGCAGGCGCATTACGAGGTCATCAACTCGATGCTGTCCGAGGAGGCCGTGCTCGGATTCGAGTATGGCTATTCGCTGACCGAACCCAATGCGCTGGTGCTTTGGGAGGCGCAGTTCGGCGATTTCGCCAATGGCGCGCAGGTGGTGTTCGACCAGTTCATTTCTTCCGGCGAGCGCAAATGGCTGCGCATGTCGGGCCTCGTCTGCTTGCTGCCGCATGGCTACGAGGGGCAGGGCCCGGAACATTCCTCGGCCCGCCTCGAGCGCTATCTGCAGATGTGCGCCGAAGACAACATGCAGGTCGCCAATTGCTCGACTCCGGCGAATTATTTCCACATCCTGCGCCGCCAGCTGAAACGCGAATTCCGCAAGCCGTTGATCCTGATGACGCCGAAATCGCTGCTGCGCCACAAGCGCGCCGTCTCGAGCTTCGATGAATTCATCATCGGTTCGTCGTTCCATCGCGTGCTGCGCGATCACGGCGAAAAATTCCCGGCCGATTTCAAGCTGCGGCCGGACGCCGAAATCCGCCGCGTTGTGCTTTGCACAGGCAAGGTCTATTACGACCTTCTTGAAGAGCGCGAGAAGCGCGGCGTCGACGACGTCTATCTGTTGCGCGTCGAGCAGCTCTACCCGTTCCCTTTGAAAGCGCTCGTCAACCTGCTGTCGCGATTCAAGCAGGCGGATGTCGTCTGGTGTCAGGAAGAACCCAAGAACATGGGCGCTTGGAATTTCGTCGATCCCTACCTCGAGTGGGTGCTCGGCCAGGCCGGCGGCAAATCGAAACGTCCGCGCTACGCCGGTCGTCCGGCGGCCGCGGCGACGGCGACCGGCCTGATGCCAAAGCATCTACAGCAGTTTAAGGCGTTCATGGATGAAGTCTATGCGAAATGAGGCGGCGAAACGCCTTGGCGGGACGCGTCCCGCGTCGGTTGGCGGCGCGTACGGCGTTCGAATGGGATTCACGGGGCAGGATAGTTTTCAGCAAGGCAGGGCGTAAGCGAAATGACGACTGAAATCCGCGTTCCAACTCTGGGCGAATCGGTCAGCGAAGCGACAATCGGACGCTGGTTCAAGAAAACCGGCGACGCCGTGAAGGCGGACGAACCGCTGCTCGAACTCGAAACCGACAAGGTGACCCTTGAGGTCAACGCGCCGGCATCTGGCGTTCTGGCCGAAATCGTCGCCAAGGACGGCGAGACGGTTGGCGTTGGCGCCCTGCTCGGCCAGATCAGCAATGGCGCCGCGGCGCCGGCGAAGGGCGACGGCAAGGCTGCGGCGCCAAGCCCCGCGCCGGCCGCCGCAGCGGCGCCTGCGCCCGCTCCCAAAGCCGCCGCTCCTGCGTCCGCCCAACCCGCCATGGCGCCGTCGCCGGCGGCCGCCAAAATCGCCGCTGATCGCGGCGTCGATGCCGCCGCCATTCAGGGCTCCGGCGTTCGCGGTCAGGTTCTGAAGGGCGATGTGCTGTCCGCCGTCGCCGCCCCGGCGCAGGCCCCCGCTACTCCCGTGGCCGCAGCGCCCGCTCCGGCTCCCGCGCCTGCACAGGCCCGCGCGCCGTCCCCGGCCACCGACGCAGAGCGCGAAGAACGCGTGCGCATGACGCGGCTGCGCCTGACCATAGCGCGCCGCCTCAAGGAGGCGCAAAACACCGCCGCCATGTTGACGACCTTCAACGAGGTCGACATGAGCGAGGTCATGGCGCTCAGGGCCAGATACAAGGATTTGTTCGAGAAGAAGCATGGCGTGAAGCTCGGCTTCATGGGCTTCTTCGTCAAAGCCGTCGTCGGCGCGTTGAAGGAGATTCCGTCCATCAATGCCGAAATCGACGGCGACGATCTCGTGTTCAAAAACTACTACCACATCGGCATCGCCGTCGGATCGGACAAGGGGCTCGTCGTTCCCGTCGTGCGCGACGCCGACGCGCTCGGCCTCGCCGGCGTCGAGAAGGCGATTGCGGGCTATGGCAAGCGCGCGAGGGACGGCCAGCTCAAGATTGAAGACATGCAGGGCGGCACGTTCACCATCACCAATGGCGGCATCTATGGCTCCCTGATGTCGACGCCGATCCTCAACGCGCCGCAGTCCGGCATTCTCGGCATGCACAAGATCCAGGAGCGCCCGGTCGCCATCGCGGGCAAGGTGGAGATCCGGCCGATGATGTATCTCGCGCTTTCCTACGACCACCGGATCGTCGACGGCAAGGAGGCGGTGACCTTCCTCGTCCGCGTCAAGGAGGCGCTTGAGGAGCCGGCGCGGCTGGTGCTCGATATCTGAGGCGAACCAAACGCGGCTCTCCGCTTTCCTTTACGACCAAGGATTATCCAGACAGCGTTTCAGACGGCGCTTCCTCCCGGTCGCTCTTCGCGACGACGCCCCCGAGCACTCGCGCATCGGGTCGATTCTGTGAGGCCTCATGTCAAGCTACGATCTCATCGTCATCGGCGCCGGCCCTGGCGGCTATGTCTGCGCCATCCGCGCCGCGCAACTCGGCCTGAAGGTCGCCGTCGTCGAGCGCCGCAAGACCAAAACGCTCGGCGGCACATGCCTCAACATCGGCTGCATTCCCTCCAAGGCGCTGCTCTACGCGTCGGAGAAATTCGCCGAGGCCGCGCATGACCTCGCCGCCCTCGGCGTCGTCGTCGACAAGCCGAAGCTCGATCTGCCGGCAATGCTGAAACACAAGGACGACACGGTCTCCGCCAACGTCAACGGCATCGCGTTCCTGTTCAAGAAACACAAGATCGAATCCGTCTTCGGCTCCGGCGCGATCAAAGCGTCGGGCCAAGGTGCAATCGAGGTCGAAGTCACCGCGGAAGACGGCGGCAAGCAGACGCTCTCGACCAAGAACATCGTCATCGCGACGGGTTCGGATTCGACGCCCCTGCCCGGCGTCGAGATCGACGAGGAGCGCATCGTGTCCTCGACCGGCGCGCTCAGTCTGGCAAAACCGCCGAAGGATCTTCTGATCGTCGGCGCCGGCGTCATCGGCCTCGAACTCGGCTCGGTCTGGTCCCGGCTCGGCAGCAATGTGACCGTCGTCGAATTCCTCGACCGCATATTGCCGGGCATTGACGCCGAAGTCGCCAAGCAGTTTCAGCGCATCCTGCAAAAGCAGGGCTTCACATTCCATCTCGGCCAGAAAGTCGCGAAGATCGAGAAGGGCAAGCGCCTCGGCGTGACGATCGAGCCCGCGGCGGGCGGCGACGCTTCAAAGCTCGAGGCCGACGTCGTTCTGGTCGCGATCGGCCGGCGCCCCGTCACCGACGGGCTTGGCCTTGAGGCCGTCGGCGTCGCCACCGAACGCGGCCGCGTCGTCATCGACGATCATTTCGCCACCAACGTGCCCGGCATTTACGCCATCGGCGATGTCGTGCGCGGACCGATGCTCGCCCACAAGGCCGAGGACGAGGGGCTTGCCGTCGCCGAAATTCTCGCTGGCCAGCACGGCCACGTGAATTACGACGTCATTCCCGGCGTCGTTTACACAAGCCCGGAAATCGCCACCGTCGGCGCGACGGAGGAAGATCTGACGGCGAAGGGAATCGCCTACAAGGTCGGCAAGTTTCCCTTCACCGCCAATGGGCGCGCGCGCGCAATGCGCCAGACCGATGGTTTCGTCAAAATCCTCGCAGACGCCGCGACCGATCGCGTTCTCGGCGTCCATATCATCGGCGTCGGCGCGGGCGAACTCATCGCCGAAGCCTGCGTGCTGATGGAGTTCGGCGGCTCGTCGGAAGATCTCGCCCGCACCTGCCACGCCCATCCGACGCTGTCGGAAGCCGTGCGCGAGGCGGCGCTGGCGGTCGAGAAGCGGCAGATTCATCTGTAAGCTTGGGCCCGCCGCCATTCGCGCGGCGATTCTCCGGTCCAGCGCCGGAACGCGCGCGAAAAATGCGCCGGATCTGCATAACCGAGATCCAACGCCGCCGCTGTGACGCTCGCCTGCTTCAAAAGGTCGGATGACCGATCAAGAAGGATTCGTCGCATAAGTCCCTCGAAACTCGCACCACGCGCGGCGAGCCGGCGGTGCAGACTGCGCCGCGAAATCTGCAGGCGGTTGCTGATCCAATTGACGGTAGGGCGCCCCTCAAGCAGGCCGAGGCTAATGAGATGCGCGATGCAGGCGACCAGGTCTTCCGGATCGGGAAGCTCGTCCGCATCGCCCGCCTCAATGCGCTGCGCACGGGGATTTGGCATTTCAAGCAATTCGGCCGGAAAAACGATCGTCGCCGTCTCGCCTCGCGATAGATCGCAACGAAACACCTTTTCGACGGCCGCCCGCGCCGCGAGGGGCGGCCCGGGAAGTTCGACGCGCGGCGGCGTCCAGCCGGCGCCGGCGAAACAGCGGATCAGATCGAGCATATAGCCGAAGGCAAGCATCTCGTTCTTCTGCCGGCCCACCTCGATCCGATCGGTGACCCCATAGGTCCATTTCGCGACGCCGCTCGATACAGTGAGCGCGAGGCGGGTCCGCGATTGAAGCATCGCGCCGATCGTCGCGCTCGCCACGATTATCGCCTGATCGAGTCGAGGCGCCGCCTCAATGCGCTTGCCGTAGGGGCCAAGACTGGCGAATCCGGCCTCGGTCGAAAGACGCGCGGCGAGCCCGTCGTCGCCGATTTCGCGCGCTGCACCTTCGACGAGATTGAGTTGGTCCTTGAGGAGGATCAGACGGTCGGGCTCGTCGATCAGGCGCATAGGAAGTTCGGCGCGCCTGAAGATGCGCGCGACGGAGCCGCCGGACCGCTCCACGATCCCGGCGACCGGCCCCATCGACCGCGCTCTGGTCAGCCCGTAACTGCGCATGTTTCCACCCCGCCCGCAAAATGCGGAGGCTGGCGCAACATGGCAAGCGGCGCTGGCCGCCCCTTGCTATCGTCTTCCGGCGGCCACGCAAACCGGCCTGAAAATAAATTAACCTTTTGAAACAATCGATTAACGAATGCCCGCGGCGACCGAACCAGCTTCGGGCTGCGCCGCGTCGGCGTAGAGGAGGGAAAAATGCCCGGTAGCGAAAAGGATAAGATCACGTCCGCCTGGAAAGAGGCGATCGCGCAGTCGGGCGAATCGCTGCTTCGCCATGCCATTGTCGAGGTTCCCGGTGATAGCCCTGATTGGTTCGACGCTGGCCTCGACATTCACGCCGGCGAAACCGTGACCTTGCTTGCGGCTGGCGCGTTCGGTCTCGCGGGCGCGCCCGAAGTCAGCTTCACCGCCGATCAGTTCTTGTGGCGGCGGATCGGCGCGCGCGGCGCCATCGCCAAATTCCCAGCGGCGACGGAAACATTCAGGGCGTCCGAGTCCGGGCGACTCTTCTTCGTCGCGCATTATCCCGGCGCCTGGCTTGATGAGACCGGCGGTTTCGCGCCGGACTGGCCGCGTAACGCCGCTACAGGCGCGCTGACGGTTGCGGTCCTCATCTGGAAGGAGCCGGCGGCTGACGCGCTCGCCCTTTTCGCCGCCAAAGACAAGAGCGGCGCCGCGGCCAAAGAGCGCGCGCGCTTCCTCGAACCCGTCAGGCCGCCGCGCGGCTGGGCCAGTCTCTGGCGCACCGGCGCGACGGAAATTTTCCGTGAACCTTTTGTTGCGACGGACGCGCCGCGCATCGTTTGCCGCTGCGGCGGCGATGCCGGGATCATCAAATACCCAGTTGACATTCCCCTCGACGCGACGACGCGACTCTCCTGGCGCTGGCGCGTGATCACTCTGCCTTCAAAGGTCGCCGAGGATAGCGCGCCGACGCATGATTATCTCTCCATCGCCGTCGAGTTCGATAACGGCCTCGACCTCACCTACATCTGGAGCGCCACCCTGCCGGTCGGGACCGTGTTTCGATGCCCGCTGCCATGGTGGGACAAGCATGAAACGCATCAGGTCGCGCGCTCGGGCGAAGCCGAACTCGGCCGCTGGCTGGCCGAGGAGCAGCCCGTGCTGGCGGACTATGTAAAGGCGATCGGCGGCGCGCCGCCGCAGCGGATCGTCGGCGTCTGGCTGATTGCCGTCGCCGCCTTTCAAAAGGCCCCGGGCGAGTGCGAATATCAGGGCATCAAGGTGGCGGGCGGCGGAAGCCGCGTCGCGATCGGTCCATGAGACGCGACGCGCCCGTCCGCCTCAGACGTCCTTGAACGGGAAGGGCGAGACGTTGCGCGTCGATTCGTCGACGACCAGCGCGCGCAATGCCGGCGGCGCCGCGCGCTGCGGGCAGGCCGGCCGGTCGCAGAGGCGACAGTTGATGCCAATCGGCGTCGCCTCCGGATTGTCGAAATCGAGGCCCTTGGCGTAGACGAGCCGGCGCGCATATTTGATTTCGCAGCCAAGTCCGATGGCGAAGCGCGGCTCGATCGCGCCCCAGGGCGTAATCGACCGGCGCACCGTGCGCGCGATGGAGAACCACTGCGTCGAGTCGGTGAGTTCGATCACCTGCGTCAGGATGCGCCCCGGATTCGAGAAGGTCGCGTGGATGTTCCACACCGGGCAGGTGCCGCCGGAATTGGCGAAAGGAAAGCGGCTCGACGAAAACCGCTTCGAGACATTGCCGGCGATATCGACGCGGAGCAGAAAAAACGGCACGCCGCGCGCATTCTGCCGCGACAGGGTGGTCAGGCGATGAGCCACCTGTTCGAAGCTGGCGCCGAAACGCGCCGCCAGAAGTTCGACGTCATAGGCGAGCAGTTCGGCCGCTTCCTGAAAGCGGCCATAGGGCATCATCAAGGCGCCGGCGAAATAATTGGCGAGCGTCACGCGCAGCAGTTTGCGGGCGACCTCATCGGACCCCTCAAGGCGCGAAACGGTCTCGTTCAAAAGCCCGTTGAACTCAGTCAAGGCCAGCTGATAAGCGGCCTGAAAGGTCCGCCCCGGCTGATCCATCACCTCGGAGATCATCAATTGCTTGCGATGGTGATCGTACCAGCGCAGGCGATCGCCCATCACTTCGAGCGGCAAGGCGCGCACGCGAATGCCATGGCGCGCCCGCAAATATTCGACAAGGGGGGAGAACAGGCCCTGCGCGTCCTGCGGCAAGGTCGCGGCGAAGGATTCGGCCGCCTCGTCGAGGTCGGCGAAATGATTGCGCGCCTCCTGCAGGATGCCCCGCACCTTTTCGATGGGGCTTTCGCCAAGCAGGGGCTCGGCGCGGTCGCGGTCGCCGCCGGAAAAGACGCCCGCCTCGCTCGCCTCGCGCGCCGTCGAATAGGCGCGATAAAGGCGCAGCATGGCGGCGAGCAGGGCCGGCGAATGCTCGGCGGCGTCGCGCACCTCCGCGCGAGGGACCGCGGCGTCGCGAAACAGCGGGTCGGCGAGGATCTGCTCCATGTCGCCGACCGACTGCTCGCCCTCGATCTCCATGAAGTCGCGCGGATCGATGCCATAGACGTCGGCGAGCCGGATCAGCACCTGCACCGTGATCGGGCGCTGATTGCTCTCCATCAGGTTGAGATAGCTGGGCGAAACATCGAGTTCGTCAGCCATGCGCGCCTGGGTGAGCCTGCGTTCGCGGCGCAGGCGCTTGAGCCGGGGACCGGCGAAAATCTTCCGTGGCGCTAAATCCGAGCCCATTGTAAATCTCTTTACTTACAGACATATTTACAGTGAATATAATTTACGAGCTTACCTCATTATGCGGCTAATGTCTTGCCTGAAAACAGGATTTGCCCGCTATATGCCGCCACCATCCTCCGCCGAAAATTCGTTGAAATCACATAACTGGATTTCAAGAAAATGTGGAGAACGAAATGAGCAAAGCCGTCAGCTTTGAGGGCCAGACGAGGCGTACCCGATGAATTATCAGAGCCAGTTCCCGCAGACCAACGAATATCAAAGCCACATCGCCGAGGTTAAGCAGCTTGTCGCCCGCCACAATGGCGCGTGGGACGGGATCGACCCCGAGGCCGTCGCGCGCATGCGCGTGCAGAACCGTTTCCAGACCGGTCTCGATATCGCCAGATATAACGCCGCCATCATGCGCAAGGACATGGCCGCCTATGACGCGGACCCGGCCCTTTACACCCAATCGCTGGGCGCCTGGCACGGCTTCATCAGCCAGCAGACCATCATCTCCATCAAGAAGCATTTCGGAACGACCGACCGGCGCTACATCTATCTGTCCGGCTGGATGGTCGCGGCGCTCCGCTCCGACTTCGGCCCCCTTCCCGACCAGTCGATGCACGAGAAGACCTCCGTGCCGGCGCTGATCGAAGAGATTTACACCTTCCTGCGTCAGGCCGACGCCCGCGAACTCGGCGGCATCTTCCGTGAGATCGACGCCGCGCGTAAGGCCGGCGACGCCGCGAAGGAAAAGACGCTGCTCGCCGCCGTCGATAATTATCAGACTCATGTCGTGCCGATCATCGCCGACATTGACGCGGGCTTCGGCAATGCGGAAGCGACCTACCTGCTCGCCAAGAAAATGATCGAGGCGGGCGCTTGCGCGCTGCAGATCGAAAACCAGGTGTCCGACGAAAAGCAGTGCGGCCACCAGGACGGCAAGGTCACCGTGCCGCACGAGGTCTTCCTCGCCAAGGTGCGCGCCTGCCGCTACGCCTTCCTTGAGCTTGGCGTCGAAGACGGCATTGTCGTCACGCGCACGGATTCGCTCGGGGCCGGCCTCACCCAGCAGATCGCCGTCAGCCACGCGCCGGGCGATCTCGGCGACCAGTATAATTCCTTCCTCGACTGCGAGGAAGTCGCGCCCGGCGACGCCCGCAATGGCGACGTCATCATCAACCGCAACGGCAAGCTGCTGCGGCCGAAGCGCCTGCCGAGCAATCTCTATCAGTTCCGCTCCGGCACGGGCGCGGACCGTTGCGTGCTCGACTGCATCACCTCGCTGCAGAACGGCGCCGACCTGCTCTGGATCGAAACCGAAAAGCCCCATGTCGAGCAGATCGCGAGCATGGTGGATCGCATTCGCGCCGTCGTTCCCAACGCCAAGCTGGTTTACAATAATTCGCCGTCCTTCAACTGGACGCTGAATTTCCGCCAGCAGGTCTATGACGCTTGGAAAGCCGCCGGCAAGGAGGTCTCCGCCTATGACCGCGCCGCGCTGATGAGCGTCGATTATGACCGGACCGAACTCGCCGCCGAGGCGGACGAGCGCATTCGCACCTTCCAGGCGGAAGGATCGAAGCGGGCCGGCATTTTCCACCACCTCATCACGCTGCCGACCTATCATACGGCGGCGCTGTCGACCGACATCCTGTCGCAGGAATATTTCGGCACGCAGGGCATGCTCGGCTATGTCCGCGACGTCCAGCGTCAGGAAATTCGCCGCGGCGTCGCCTGCGTGAAGCACCAGAACATGGCCGGTTCCGACCTCGGCGACGATCACAAGGAATATTTCGCCGGCGAAGCGGCCCTGAAGGCCGGCGGCGCGCATAACACGATGAACCAGTTCGGCTGAACCGGTTCCTGAATTTAAGAGAGTAACGGGCGGCCCGCGGCGTAATGCTCCGGGCCGTCCTGCTTTTTGGCGAAGTCGTCGTCGGGGATCATCGTCCCAAACCGTCGATTCGCTGGTTCTTTGCGCTTATTTTGTTAATCTGCTCCCGGTAAAATGAGGTCCGACTCAGCGTCGGCGCGGCGCTTCGGCGTCGGCCGTTTGTTGACCTGACCAATCGCCGCGAGTGGATGCCCATGACCGTTCTCGAACTCGATTCCCTCGATCTCGCCGCGCTGCTTTGCTCGCGCGTCTGCCATGACGTGATCAGCCCGGTCGGCGCCATCGTCAACGGCCTTGAGGTTCTGGAGGACGAGAAGGATCCGGAGATGCGGACCTTCGCGCTCGATCTCATCCGCAGGAGCGCGGAGACGGCCTCGGCGCGGCTGCAATTCTGCCGGCTCGCCTTCGGCGCCGCGGGCTCCGCCGGCGCCTCGATCGATACGGGCGAGGCCGAAAAAGTCGTGCGCGGCCTGTTCGCCGATCAGAAGACGCAGCTTGAGTGGAACGCGCCGCGCGCGCTGGCGCCGAAGAACCAGGTCAAGCTGATCCTCAATCTGTGCCTCATCGCGGCGGGCGCGATTCCGCGCGGCGGCGTAATCATCGTTCGCACGGACACGGCCGCCGCGGACGGAAGCCTGCGCATCAGCGTCACGGCGAAGGGCGCCAATGCGAAGCTCGCCGGCCACACGCCGGGCCTGCTCGCCGGCGCCCCCGAAAATCATTCGGTCGACGCCCACGCCATCCAGCCCTTCTACACGGGCCTCGTCGCAAGGGCCTCGAACATGAGCCTGCACGTCACCACCGAGGCGGATTCCGTGACGATCGAAGCGCTGCCGGCTTTGGCGCTAGCGACCGTAGAGACCTCCGCCGTCGCGTGAGGGACCCCGCGACCGGTCGCGGCGACAATCGTTCTTAGGAAAAACTCTGTAGGAACCGGACCATTCCGACGCAGCCAAACAACCTCCAGTTTGGCTGCGCCCAGCGTCCTGACCGGACCCAGCAGGCAAGGGGCGGAGCCCCGCTAAATCACGATCGGCGCGCGCCGTCTCAAGCCGTGATCCGCTCCTCATCGTCGAGCGGCTCGCGCAGGACGTAGCCGCGGCCCCACACTGTCTCGATGTAATTGCGGCCATGGCTGGCGTTGGCGAGTTTCTTGCGCAGCTTGCAGATGAAGACGTCGATGATTTTGAGTTCCGGCTCGTCCATGCCGCCATAGAGATGATTGAGGAACATTTCCTTCGTCAGCGTCGTGCCCTTGCGCAGCGAAAGCAGCTCCAGCATCTGATATTCCTTGCCGGTCAGATGCACGCGCGCACCGGTAACCTCGACCGTCTTCTGATCGAGATTGACGATGAGATCGCCCGTCGCGATGACAGATTGCGCGTGCCCCTTCGAACGCCGCACGATGGCGTGGATGCGGGCGACCAGCTCGTCCTTGTGGAAAGGCTTGGTCAGGTAATCGTCGGCGCCGAAGCCGAGCCCCTTGACCTTGTCCTCGATCGCCGCGAAGCCGGAGAGGATGAGGATCGGCGTCTTGACCTTGGCGACCCGCAGCGTGCGCAGCACCTCATAGCCGGACATGTCGGGCAGGTTCAGATCGAGCAGGATGATGTCGTAATCATAGAGCTTGCCGAGGTCGACCCCCTCTTCGCCGAGGTCCGTCGCATAGACGTTGAAATTCTCGGATTTCAGCATCAGCTCGATGCTTTGCGCGGTCGCGCTGTCGTCTTCAATCAATAAAACGCGCATGTTGGGTCCCCACCTTGCCCCGCCGGTCGCCCGCCGGCGCGCGAAATCATTCCAGAGTCTCGCCGCCAGGCGCGTCATGGGCCCGGCCGTTAACCCTTCATTCCGAGTTTCGTAACCTTAACGGCCATTGGTTAATAAAAGCATTCCCGGCGCCCGACGACTTCAAATCCCATGCTGCCCGAATCAATTTCGGCCCGCGAGCGAAGAGATGGCGAACTGTCAGCGAACGCACTCTGCCCGCGCAAGCTTGCGCGACGAAGAATTCCGCCTGTCCCCCGCAAAGTTTCGCCCCCAGACGGCGCGGCGCGCCGCCGTATCTGGCGACGTGGGAGCGAATCGGTCGGCGCAAGAGCGTTTACGCCAGAGAGGTAACGAATGGGCAACTTTACTGCTGCAAACTTTTGATGTCGGCCAAAACTCCGGATCAGCTCCGGAGGCGATTTCAGGCGTTTCGGGCGGGGGGCGCAACGGCGCGCCGCTGTGACGCGCGGCCGGCGCCGCTCATCCGCCGCCCATTGGGAGTTCAGAAATATGAAGCTGCAGGAAACGCTCATTCGCCTCAAGCGGTTTCAGGTCGAGGAAAAACGCCGCAGGGTCGCGCAGATCGAATCGATGGTCGCCGAATTCTCCAAGATCGCGCGCGAACTCGAACAGGAGGTCGCAATCGAGGAGCAGCGCGCCGGCATTTTCGACGCCTCCCATTTCGCTTATCCGACCTACGCCCGCGCCGCCCGCACCCGCCGCGACAATCTCAACCGCTCGGCGGCCGAACTGATGACCCAGCTCGACGACGCGCGCAGCCGGCTCGAGGATGCGCTCGACGATCTGACCAAGGCGCAAGGGTTCGACGCCCGCGACCCCGCCGCCGGAGATGACGGCGAACTCGCCATCGCCCAGGCGAAACCGGGCTTGCGCCTGCGCGCCGCGCAGATCTGACCGGGCGGCGGCGAGCGCGGCGGTCTCGCCGCCAAGCGCCGTTTCGATCCTTGCGCGCGGTCGGCCGGCGCGTGCGCCCGATGGCCGCGGCCCCGGTTGATTTCCGTTCCTGAAAATCCTGCGCCTTTCGCGAAACATGCGCTAAGACAGGCGCCGCAGCGCGGCTTTCCTGTCGGGAGCGTCATGAAACGAATCCTGGATTTTGTCTGGCCGGCGATCGGCTTCCTTGCGGTCGCCCTGTCCGTCTGGCTGCTTTACAAGGAGTTTCGCGGGCAGCACATCGGGCCGGAAGTCTGGCGCGCGCTCAAGGCGATCCCGCCCTCGCGCTACGCTCTCGCCGCCGGCTCAACGCTGCTCGCCTACGCCGCGCTCGCCTGGTATGACCGGATCGCGCTGCGCCATCTCGGCGTCACCCATATTTCGTGGCTTTTCATCTCGCTTTGTTCGTTCACGACCTACGCCCTCGCGCATAACATCGGCGCATCCGTCGTCTCCGGCGGCATGGTGCGATATCGCGCCTATCATTCGAAGGGGTTGACGGCCGCGCAAGTCGCCGTACTTGTGGCGCTCTGCTCGCTCACTTTCGGCCTCGGCACCATGCTGATGGGCGGCCTCGTCCTCGTCTTCGAGCCTCAGCAGCTGGCGCGGTTCAACGGCATCCTGCCGGACGCCGTGACCAATCCGGCGACGGCCTTCACGATCGGCGTCGTTCTGCTGGTTCTGGTCGCGATCTATATGATCGGCTCGATTTTCGGCTTCAAGCCGCTGATCATTCGCGGCTTCCGGCTGGAATATCCGAAGCCCGACATCGCCGTTCGGCAACTGCTCGCGGCGCCGCTCGAACTCATCGGCGCGGCGGGCATCATCTATTTCGCCCTGCCGGAGGCCGGCAACCCCGGCTTTTTCGTCGTGCTCGCCGTGTTCATCGCTTCATTTTCGGCGGCGCTCGCCTCGAATGCGCCGGGCGGCCTCGGCGTCTTCGAGCTTCTCTTCATCAAGGCCATGCCGGCGACGCCGCAGGCCGAGGTGCTGACCGCACTTCTTGTTTTCCGCCTGCTCTACCTCATCATTCCGCTGCTGTTCTCGCTGGTCATCGTCGTCCTGTTCGAGCGCAGCAAACTGAAGGAAGTGCTGCACCACGAGCATCCGGCCGCGGCCACCATCGAGGCCCCGCACGCTGAGATACGCCGGCCGGCCGACGCTTCCTGAGCGGCTCACGCGCCCAAAAAGCCGCCAGAACCGCCCAACGCGTTCAGAACCGGATCTCCCGCCCCGTCAGTTGCAGACGCGGACGCGGCGATAACCGATGACATTGCCATAGCCGTCGACGACGGGCTGGCGGGCGAAGCCGCAGGACGGATAGTAATAGGGGGCAGCTGCCGTGGCGGCCGCGGCGCCGAGCGCCAGTCCGACGGCGGCTCCGCCAACGCCCCAGCCCCAACCGCCGCCACCCCAGCCCCACGGATGATAGCCCCAGGCGGAAGCGGGCGTCGAAGAAGCGGCGAGGCCAAGACCCAGCGTGGCGATGGCGAGGCTGGCGGCTATTGTCTTGCGAACAGTGCTCATGACCCTCTCTCCCTGCTTGCGCCGCGGCACTCACGGCAGCGGCGATGCTTGGAGGTTAGGTCCGTCCGGTCCGGTGAGCTGTGCGCCGATGCACGCGCGCGTTAACGAATGGTAAGTTTCGTCCTGGCGCCGGCCTCTCACGCAACCGGCGCTATTCCTCTCTAGGCCAGCGCGCCGTGGCAGTGCTTGAATTTCTTGCCTGAACCGCAGGGGCAGGGCTGGTTGCGGCCGACCTTGCCGTAAGCCGCCGCATCCGTCTCCCCCGCGTCTTGCGCCGGACGCGTCAGCGTCGCCGTCGATCCGGCTTCCTCGGCGCCGAAAGCGGGCGCTGAGGGATGAAGGGCGAGCATCGGCGCTGTGGCGAGCGGCCCTTCGAAAGAAGCGCCCGCATTTGCGGCCTGCAGAAATGCGCCAGGCGCGTTTTCCGGCGCCGGCGGCGGCTCGAAGGCGACTTCGACGCGCGAAAGCTGCGTCGTCGTCGCTTCGCGCAGCCGCGCGATCAGCTCGTCGAAAAGCTGGAAGGCCTCGGACTTGTACTCGTTCAGCGGATCGCGCTGCGCCATGCCGCGCCAGCCGACGACTTGCCGCAGATGGTCAAGCGTCAACAGGTGTTCGCGCCAAAGATGATCGAGCGCCTGAAGGACGATCTGCTTTTCGATATAGCGCGTGACCTCCGGTCCGTTCTTCTCGACGCGCGCGGCGTAGGCCGCGTCGGCGGACGTCTTCAGCCGATCGCGCATCTCCTCCTCGGTGATGCCCTCCTCCTTGGCCCAGTCGGCCAGCGGCGGGGCAATGTTGAACGCCGTTTCGACCGCATGCGAGAGCCCTTCGATGTCCCAGGCCTCGGGGTAGGCGTCGGGCGGAACATGCTTGGCGATGAGATCGTCGACGACGCCCTCGCGCATGTCGTCGATCATCTCTTCGAGCGAATCCTTCGCCATCATTTCGCGGCGCTGCTCGAACACGACCTTGCGCTGGTCGTTCATAACGTTGTCGTATTTCAGGATATTCTTGCGCATGTCGAAGTTGCGCGCCTCAACCTTCTGCTGCGCCTTCTCCAGCGCCTTGTTGATCCAGGGATGGACGATCGCCTCGTCCTCCTTGAGGCCGAGCTTCACCAGCATTGATTCCATGCGGTCCGACCCGAAGATGCGCATCAGATCGTCTTTGAGCGACAGGAAAAATTTCGAGCGGCCCGGGTCGCCCTGACGGCCGGCTCGACCGCGCAACTGATTGTCGATGCGCCGGCTCTCGTGCCGCTCGGTGCCGATGATGTAGAGGCCGCCAGCGGTGATCGCCTTCGCCTTGAAATCTTCCACCTCGGCGCGGATTTCGGCTTCCTTGGCGTCGCGCTCGGGGCCTTCGGGCAGGCTCGCGCATTCCTGCGCGACGCGCATCTCGACATTGCCGCCGAGTTTGATGTCGGTGCCGCGGCCGGCCATGTTGGTCGCGATGGTGATTGCGCCCGGAACGCCCGCCTCCGCGACGATATAGGCTTCCTGCTCGTGGAAGCGCGCGTTCAGCACGGCGAAGAGTTTCGAGGGCTTGGCGGATCGCGCCGCCGCGTAGAGCTTTTCGAGCGCGCGGGGTTCGTTGAAGTCGATCTGGTGGTAGCCCTGCGCCTTCATCGCCTCGGCGAGCTGCTCGGATTTTTCAATCGACGTGGTGCCGACCAGCATCGGCTGCAGCTTGGCGTTCGCCGCTTCGATCTCGCGGGTGACGGCGCGCAATTTTTCTTCCGCCGAGCGATAGACTTCGTCATCCTCGTCGAAACGCTCGACCGGCACGTTGGTCGGGATGTCGACGACTTCGAGCTTGTAGATTTCGGCGAATTCGTCCGCCTCGGTGGTCGCCGTTCCGGTCATGCCGGCGAGTTTGGAATAGAGCCTGAAATAGTTCTGGAAGGTGATCGAGGCGAGCGTCACATTCTCGGGCTGGACCTGCACATGCTCCTTGGCTTCGAGGGCCTGATGCAGCCCTTCCGAATAGCGCCGGCCCGGCATCATGCGGCCGGTGTATTCGTCGATGATCACGACCTCGCCGTTGCGCACGATATAGTCCTTGTCGCGCTGGAACAGCTTATGCGCGCGCAGCGCCTGGTTGACGTGGTGGACGATGGTGACATTGACCGCCTCATAGAGCGAGCCTTCCGTCAGGATCCCCACCTCGCGCAGCAGCTCCTCCATGTGTTCGTTGCCGCGCTCGGTAAGGCTGGTCGAACGCTGCTTCTCGTCGAGATCGTAATCCTCGCGATCGAGGCGCGGCAGCACCTTGTCGATTGAATTATAGAGTTCCGACTTGTCGTCCGAGGCCCCTGAGATGATGAGGGGCGTGCGCGCCTCATCGATCAGGATCGAATCGACCTCATCGACGATGGCGAAGGCATGGCCGCGCTGCACCATCTGCGAGAGTTCATATTTCATATTGTCGCGGAGATAGTCGAAGCCATATTCATTGTTGGTGCCGTAAGTGATGTCGGCGGCGTAGGCGCGACGGCGCTCGTCGTCCTCGACGCCATGCACGACGACGCCGGTCGACATGCCCAGAAACTTATAGATCGCGCTCATCCATTCCGCGTCGCGGCGGGCGAGGTAATCGTTGACGGTGACGACATGGACGCCCTTGCCGGCGAGGGCGTTGAGATAGGTGGCGAGGGTGGCGACAAGCGTCTTGCCTTCGCCGGTGCGCATTTCCGCGATGCCGCCCTCATGCAGCACCATGCCGCCGATCAACTGGACGTCGAAGTGGCGCTGACCGAGTACGCGCCGCGAGGCCTCGCGGACCGTGGCGAAGGCCGGAACAAGCAGATCGTCGAGCGTCTTGCCGCCGGCGAGTTCTGCGCGGAAGGCGGCCGTCTTGCCGGCGAGTTCGGCGTCGGTGAGCTTCCGCCATTCGGGCTCGAGCGCGTTGATCGCCGCGACTTTCGGCCGGTAGCTCTTCAGCCGCCGATCATTCGACGATCCGAAAATCTTCTTCGCGAGCGAACCCAGCATAATCAAAAAACCCTTTCCCTGCCGTCAAACGGCGTCATCGACCCGGCCGATCACGCGGTTTCAACCTCTATATAGTGGTCCCGCTCCAACCAAACTTGAAAAGCGTCGCGCCTTCTTGCGGCTCCGCTCCAGCCAACGCCGCTTCCCGCGCAGGCGCCGCTATCTTTAGCTAAAGTCTAAAATGACCCTGCTTTATCTTCGGAAACGACCCGCGAATCGCTTACGTAGCGCCACGGCCTGAGGCGATAAGCGCTGCAACACTTACATTTTACGACAATCTTTGCGACCGCGCGCATTAATGTGTCTGTCGCAAAGCTTCCCGCCGCGCCTCAAAAACTTCGCCCCTTCAGCTGTGGAGAGATAAGATTGCGCCCGGACCTTGTCAAACCCGTCGGTCCGTGCATGTTTCCGGTCCGCGCGCAATGGTCAGACCTGCCCCCTAAAGGTCTCGAGCGCGGCGCCAAGGCGATTTTTTTGTTTCCTTAAAAAGCCCGGAGCTCAACTGCATGTTCAAGAAGACATCCTCGCGCGCCCTGGCCGCGGGCCTCGCATCCGCCCTGGCGATCGGCGCGCCGTCGCTCCTGCTTGCGGACCCGGCGGCGGCCCCGGCGTCAACCCAGGCGTCAAACAAAGTGCTCGCCACGGTCAACGGACAGACGATTACGGAGAAAGACCTGAAGATCGCGACCGAGGATCTGGGGCCGAGCCTGCCGCAGCAGATTCAAGGCAAGGCGCGCGAATCCTATATCCTCGACTTCCTGATCGACGGCGTCCTCGTCGCGCAGAAGGCGCAGGCCGAAAAACTCGACCAGACCCCGGAATTCGCCGACAAGCTCGCCTATTATCACGAGAAGCTTTTGATGGAGCTCAAGCTCGGCGAAGTGGCCAAGGCGGCCCTGACGGACGAGGCCCTGAAAAAGACCTATGACGACGCCGCCAAGGCGCAGAAGCCCGAAACCGAGATCCATGCGCGCCACATTCTCGTCGCCACCGACGCGGATGCGCAGGCGGTGATCAAGAGGATCAAGGGCGGCGAGGATTTCGCCAAGGTCGCCAAGGAGGTGTCGAAAGATACGGGCTCCGACGGCGGCGATCTCGGCTGGTTCACCAAGGACAAGATGGTGCCTGAATTCGCAGAAGCCGCTTTCAAGCTCGAGCCGGGAACCCTGTCCGAGCCGGTGAAGAGCCCGTTCGGCTGGCACGTCATCGAGGTCGAAGGCAAGCGTCAGAAGACTTTCCCGTCTTTCGACGAGGTGAAGGAGCAGGTCAGCCGCTACGTCGTGCAGAAAGCCCAGAGCGAGCTGGTGACCGATCTGCGCAAGACGGCGAAGATCGACCGCGCCGAACCCGCAGTCGATCCCGGCGCGCCAGGAGCCTCCCCCGACGCTCCGGAGGCTGCGCCCGCCGCGCCGGCTGATCAGAAGAAGAAGTAACCCGCGCCAGAAACGCAGCGCGCGAGGCTTTTATGGGTTCGCGCGCCGCGTCTCGGCTGCGCGCTCACCCACGTGCTGCGCGGGCCGGACGCCCTTTCCGGATCGATCCCGGCGGGCGACGGGCGGCTCCGCCATGAAAGCTTGCATCGAAGGATTCCACCCATGACCGCCCTGTCGCCGCTCGCGCCGCAATCCTATCCCGACCTGCCCGAAATCGAGGGCGTGCGCTTCGCCGCGGGAGAGGCGGGCATTCGCTACAAAGGCCGCACCGATGTGATGCTCGCCCTGTTCGACAAGGGGACCGAAGTCGCGGGCGTCTTCACGACGTCGAAATGCCCCTCGGCGCCGGTCGACTGGTGCCGCGAGCGGCTGCCCGGCGGCAAAGCGCGGGCGCTCGTCGTCAATTCGGGCAACGCCAACGCCTTCACCGGCAAGGCCGGCGCGCGGGCGGCCAAGCTCACAGCAGCCATCGCGGCGAAGGCCACGGGCGCGCCGCAGGCGGAGATTTTCCTCGCCTCGACGGGCGTGATCGGCGAACCGCTCGACGGCTCGAAATTCGACGGCCCGCTGCAAAAGCTGGCGGCGAAGGCGAAGCCCGGCGAGATGTTCGAGGCCGCCAAGGCGATCATGACGACCGACACCTATCCCAAGGTCGCGACCGTCGGCGTCGAAATCGACGGCGTCCCGGTGACGCTCTCCGGCATGGCGAAAGGCGCCGGCATGATCGCGCCGGACATGGCGACGATGCTATCCTTCGTCTTTACCGACGCGCCGATCGCCGCGCCCGTCCTGCAGGCCCTGCTGTCGAAAAGCGTGCAGGGCTCCTTCAACGCCATCACCGTCGACAGCGACACCTCGACGTCCGATACGCTGCTTCTGTTCGCAACGGGGGCCGCGAGGAAGCGCGGCGCGCCGGAAATCACCGCCGCCAATGATCGCCGTCTCGCGCCGTTCAAAGTGGCGCTCGACGTTTTACTGCTCGATCTCGCCCATCAGGTCGTCAAGGATGGCGAGGGCGCGCGCAAATTCGTCGAGATCACGGTTGTCGGCGCGGCCTCGAACGCCGCAGCCAAACGGATCGCCCTTTCGATCGCCAACTCGCCCCTGGTCAAGACCGCGATCGCCGGCGAGGACGCCAATTGGGGCCGCATCGTCATGGCCGTCGGCAAGTCCGGCGAAAGGGCTGACCGCGACCTTCTGGCGATCTGGTTCGGCGAAATTCGCGTCGCGAACAAGGGCCAGCGCGATCCGCGCTACGACGAAGCCGAGGTTTCCGAACTGATGAAGAAGCCGAAGATCGACATTTACGTCGAGATCGGCCTCGGCAATGGACAGGCGACCGTCTGGACCTGCGACCTCACCAAGGAATATGTCGAGATCAACGGCGATTACCGCTCGTGAGGCGCGCCGCGTGAAGCTGCTGCTCGTCGTCGCCTGCGCCCTGATCGACGCCGACCGGCGCGTCCTGATCGCGCAGCGGCCCGAGGGCAAGACCCTCGCGGGGCTGTGGGAGTTTCCCGGCGGCAAGATCGACGCCGGCGAGCGGCCTGAAGCGGCCCTGATCCGGGAGCTGCGCGAAGAGCTTGGCATCGAAGTGAAGGAAGCCTGCCTCGCGCCCCTGACCTTTGCGAGCTTCGCCTATCCCGACTTTCACCTCATGATGCCGCTCTATGTCTGCCGGCGCTGGGACGGAACCGTCGCGGCGAAGGAGCATCAGGCGCTGAAATGGGTTTTTCCGAAGAAAATGCGGGACTATCCCATGCCGCCGGCCGACGCGCCGTTGATCCCCGCGCTGATCGATCTTCTGGGGACATGAGGGCTTGGGAGCCTTGAGATTTCGAAACGACATGGCGCCGCGCGCGAATTTTCGCTAGACCAGTTTTCGGCGGGCGCCTGGCGAAGCGCCGCGCCGCCAGCTGGAAGATCTGGCTGCGGCGATGCGGCCGGCGCGGCTTGTTCCCGCAGAGGGCTTACCGCTTGGTCCGTTTTGAAAATGTCGGCCTGCGCTACGGCATGGGCGCCGAAATCCTGAAAGACATCAGTTTTTCGATCGAGCCGCAGTCCTTCCAGTTCCTCACCGGCCCTTCCGGCGCCGGCAAGACCACGCTTTTGCGGCTCATCCTTTTGTCGCTGCAGCCGACGCGCGGCATGATCCGCCTCTTTGGCCGCGACGCCCTGACGCTCGACAAAAGCGCCATCACGGATCTACGCCGCCGCATCGGCGTCGTGTTCCAGGATTTCCGCCTGCTCGACCATCTGACGACCTACGAGAACGTCGCTTTGCCGATGCGCGTGCGCGGCATGGACGAGGCGACCTATCGCGGCGAAGTCACCGAGCTTTTGCACTGGGTCGGGCTCGGCGAGCGCATGAACGTCCTGCCGCCCGTCCTCTCGGGCGGCGAAAAGCAGCGCGCCGTGATCGCCCGCGCCCTCATCGTCCGCCCGCAACTCCTGCTCGCCGACGAGCCGACCGGCAATGTCGATCCGAATCTCGCGCGCCGGCTCCTGCGCCTCTTCACGGAACTGCACAAATCCGGCACGTCGGTCGTCATCGCGACCCATGATCTCGCGCTGATGGACCAGTTCGACGGCGCCCGCCGCCTCGTCCTCGGCGATGGCCGCCTGCATATTTTCGAATGAACCCGATGATCCCCGCGCCCGCGCGAAAAAAAGGCCCGCGATGAGCATCGTTTCGACGGCGGGACGCGTCGTTCAGGCCGCGGCGGAGGCGCTGCGCAAAAGGCGCATCCGGCGCGAATTCCGGCGCGAGAAGGCGCTTGTGCCGGCGGCGTCCATCGCCGGCCGCGCGCTTGTCACCGTCGTCGCCATCATGACCTTTCTCGCCGCGCTCGCCGCCGGCGCCGCCATCCTCATCGCCGACGCTTCATCCTCCTGGCAGAGCGAGGTCGCGCGTGAAATGACCGTGCAGATCCGCCCGGCCAATGGACGCGATATCGGCGTCGACGCTGAAAAGGCCGCCGACATCGCCCGCAAGGCGCCCGGCGTCGCGCTGGCGCGGGCCTACACCAAGGCGGAATCCGAAGCCCTGCTGGAGCCCTGGTTAGGCGGCAATCTCGATCTCTCCGAACTGCCGGTGCCGCGCCTCGTCGTGATCCGCGTCGAACCCGGCGCCAGCGTCGACGCGGCGGCGCTTCGCCGCGCCATCGCGGAGGCTGTTCCAGGCGCCAGCCTCGACGATCACCAGCGCTGGCTCGAACGCCTCGCCGTGATGGCGAAGACGGTCGTCGCGGTCGCTGGCGTCATTTTCGTGCTGGTCCTCGTCGCCATGATCCTCGCGGTGGCCTTCGCGACGCGCGGCGCCATGGCGGGAAACCGCGAGATCATTGAGGTGCTGCATTTCGTCGGCGCCGCCGACGACTACATCTCGCGCCAGTTCCAGCGCCATTTCTTCCAGCTTGGCCTTCGCGGCGGCGCGATCGGCGGCGGCGCGGCGATCCTGGTCTTCTACGCCGCCTCGACGCTCGCCGCCTGGGCGCGCGCGACGCCGGGCGGCGATCAGGTCGAGGCGCTGTTCGGCGGCTTTTCGCTCGGCCGCAACGTCTATGTCGCGATCCTGCTCATCACCGCCGGGATCGCGATCGTCACAGGGCTGGTTTCACGCATCATCGTGTTCCGCCACCTGCGCGATTTAAGCTGAGGGGCAAAGGGCTGGTCTTGAGGCCCGGGAAATGATCTTTCGGATTGAAGCGAGCTGAGCGCCGGCGTGCGTCCCGCTCCTTAGAACGAGCCGCCGGGCTCCGTCGCCGCGGAAGGCCTTTCGGCGATGGGGTTTTCGATGCCCGTCGCCGGTCCGGCGTCCGCGTCGCTCGCCTGGCCCGCCGCCGCCGTCGAAACGGCGTGGGCTCTCGCCTCCTTCGTCCTGTGCGGAGCCTGCGCGGCGGCTTTCGCGCCATCCGCTTTGCCGGCGAGCGCGATCTTCGTCTTCGCCGGTTTGTCGGCCTTCAGCGAACCGGCCTTGTCATGACGTTCCGCGTCAACCGCATTCGGCTTTGGCGCGTCGATGGACGCAGTCGCGGCCTGCGCCGGCTCCATTTGCCCGGCGGCGGCCTGCTGCTGCCCGGACTTGGCGCCATCCCGCGCGGCATCCGCTTTCCCGGCGAGCGCGGTCTTCGACTTCGTCAGCTTGGCGGCTTTATGCGAACCGGCCTTGTCGTGATGTTTCGCGTCGGCCGCATGCGGCTTCGGCGCCTCAATGGACGCAGTCGCATCCTGCGCCGGCTCGTTTTGCTCGGCGGCGGCCTGCCGCTGGGCGGTAGTTGCGCCCTCCGGCGCGGCATCCGCCTTCGCGGCGAGCGCGATATTCGCCTTCGCCAGCTTCGCGGCCTGATGAGAACCGGCCTTGTCGTGATGTTTCGCGTCGGCCGCATGCGACTTTGGCGCGTCGATCGACGCAGTCGCATCCTGCGTCGGCTCCATTTGCTCGGCGGCGGCCTGCCGCTGGGCGGTAATTGCGCCCTCCGGCGCGGCGTCCGCCTTCGCGGCGAGCGTGATATTCGTCTTCGCCAGCTTCGCGGCCTGATGAGAACCGGCCTTGTCGTGATGTTTCGCGTCGGCCGCATGCGACTTTGGCGCGTCGATCGACGCGGTCGCCTCTGGCACCGGCTGCGCTTGGTCCGCCGCCTGCTGCTGGCCTGTCGGCGCGGGGCTCGTCGTCTGCGCCACGGGCTCAACCGGCGGCGGCGCCATCGAAGCGGTCTGCGGAGCGCTCTGCGCCGCCACCTGCATCGCGGCTTGCGTCACCTCGACCTGCGCCGGCTGCACAGGGCTTTGCGCGGGGCTCTGGAGAAAGGCGAACACATTCGGCATCGCGTTCTGCGGCCGCGCCGGGGCGGGCGGGGGCGGTTCCGGCGCGAGCGGCGGCGAGACCGCCGTGCGCAGCGCGGACAGCATTTGCTTTTTCTTGGCCTGGTAATAGTAGCCGCCGGCGAAAAGCGCGACGGCGCGATCCTCGTCGCCCTCCGCGATCCGGTAGGCGTTGGCGAGATAGGGAATGGCGTAAGTCATGTTGACGTAAGGGTCGAACAGATTGTTCGGCGCGCCGTTGAAGCCCATCGACCGCGCGGTGCCGTATTTGATCTGCATCAGGCCGTAGCAGTGATTGTGAAAAACCTTCGGATCGTAGCGGCTCTCGCGCCGCAGGATGCGATGAACGAGGCTTTCCGGAACGCCGTGCTTCTGCGCCTGCAGCGCAATGAAATCATCATATGCGTGGGAGCGGTCGGCCGTTTCGGCGAAACTCGCCGAACAGCTCAAAGCCGCAATCGAAATTCCAAGCAGAATGCGCAGCATAAAGGTTCCCCCTCGGCGCTGACGTTGCCGTCGCAGTGTGGCGGCAACGTGGCTGGTAGGGGCTGGCGTTAACCTGGCGTAAAGCTTTTGGCGGCGGGTGTCGCCAAAAGGTCACACCAACCGCAGCAAGATATGCCGCTTGCGGCCGAGCGAGAGCTTGATCACGCCGTCCACCGCGTCGCCTGGCTTGACAAGGGCGCGCTCGTCCGTGACCGCATCGTCATTGACCCTGAGACCGCCGCCCTTGATCTGCCGGCGCGCCTCGCTGGTCGAAGCCACAAGCCCCGCCTTGACGAAGGCGGCGAGGACGCCAAGCCCGTCCTCGACCTCCGCCGCTGCGATCTCGACGGCGGGCAGGCTCTCGGCCAGCGCGCCTTCCTCGAAGGTCTGCCGCGCCGCCTCGGCCGCGCCCTCGGCCGCCGCGCGGCCATGCACCATCGCGGTCGCCTCGGTCGCCAGCACCTTCTTGGCTTCGTTGATCTCCGCGCCGTCCAGCGCCTCCAGCTTCGCGATCTCGTCGAGCGGCAGTTCCGTGAAGAGTTTCAGGAACCTTCCGACGTCGCGATCCTCGCAATTGCGCCAGTACTGCCAATATTCGAATACCGGCAGCAGGCTTTCGTCGAGCCACACGGCGCCCTGCGCCGTCTTGCCCATCTTGGCGCCCGAGGCCGTCGTCAGCAGCGGCGTCGTCAGCGCATAGAGCTGCGCCGTCCCGAGCCGCCGGCCAAGATCAAGGCCGGTGACGATATTGCCCCATTGATCCGAGCCGCCCATCTGCAGGACGCAGCCAAAGCGCCGGTAAAGCTCCACGAAATCATAGGCTTGAAGGCACATATAATTGAATTCAAGGAACGACAGCTCGTGCTCGCGTTCGAGCCGGGCCTTGACCGAATCCATCGCCAGCATGCGGTTGACCGAGAAATGCCTGCCGATATCGCGCAGGAAATCGATGTAGTTGAGATGCGCCAGCCACTCGGCGTTGTCGGGCATAATGGCGTCTTTGGCGCTATCCCCGAAAGTCAGGAACTTCGAGAAGACGCGCTTGATGCCGTTCTTGTTGTCCTCGATCTGCTCCAGCGTCAGGATCTTGCGGCTCTCGTCCTTGCCGGAAGGGTCGCCGACCCGCGTTGTGCCGCCGCCCATCAGCGCGATCGGCTTGCCGCCGGTCTTCTGCAGCCAGCGCAGCAGCATGATCTGCACCAGCGAGCCGACATGCAGCGAGGCGGCGGTGCAATCAAAGCCGATATAGGCGGTGAGGTCGCCGGTTTTCGCCCGGTCGTCGAGCGCGGCGAAATCCGAACATTGATGCACATAGCCGCGCGCGATCAGCGTCGCGAGAAACTCGGATTTGGGCGAAAAATCGTCTGACATCTGTCCTGCTCACGCGACGCATTCAAAGAGCGCGAGGTTTAGGGGCAAGCGCGGGCGAAGGCAATGTCGGGGGCTCAGTTCAGCGCATCGGGCCATTGGCGCGAACCATGGAAGACGGCCAGAACCTCGACCGCGTCGTCGCGCACGCGGTAGGGCGCGATGAAGGGCGTACCGACGATGACGAGTTCGCGCGTGCCGGCAATGCGTCCGGGACGCCCGATATGAGGAAACACCGCGAGATTTTCCGCCTGATCGAGGATCGCCGTCGCGATGCGGGCCGCGATGGCGGCGGAATTGCCGTGCTCGATAAATTCGCCGATGGTTTCGAGGTCGCGCAACGCCGGAACCGTCCAGCGCACCCTCACCGCTTTGGCGCGAATTTCGTCCGGACGCGGGCAAGCTCTTCTTCGGTCGCGAACTCGCTCCTATCAGCGGCGGCGAGTCCGGCTTCAATCTTGCCGATTTGCCAAGCGTTGAGCGCGACAAAATCCTCGATCGCGCGCGAGACAAGCCAATTGCGCGAACGATCGGTCTTTTCCGCGAGCCGGTCGAGGGCGTTCAATGTCGGTTCATCAAGGCGTATGGTGAAGGGCGCTGGCATGGGGCAAACTTGGCTTTGGCGGTTCGGATGTAGTCTAGATGAACCATCTCTGTGCTTGCAAGCGGTTCGGACATCTGATGGTTTGTTCGGCGAGGCCGTTACGCGCGGCCTGTTACGCAGCGCGATATCGCCGGGATGCGAAATGACCCCAACGACCGCCATCGGCCTTATGAGCGGCACCTCGATGGATGGCGTCGACGTAGCGCTGATCGACACCGACGGCGAGGGGGCCATCTCCTTTCGCGGCAACGGCTTCTTCCACTATGAGGATGAGGACCGCGCGCTGCTCCGCGAGGCCATCGCCGACGCTGTGCGCCTTTCCGACCGCGCCGCCCGCCCCGGCGCGCTGGCCGCAGCTGAGATAATGGTCACCGCCCGCCACGGCGCCGCGGTGCAGGCCTTCATTGACCGCCACGGCCTCGGCCGCGAAAAAATCGACGTCGTCGGCTTTCACGGCCAGACCGTGCTGCATCGGCCGGAGCGGCACCTCACCATCCAGATCGGCGATGGCTCAGCTCTGGCGCAAACCCTTGGCGTCGACGTCGTCTATGATTTCCGCGCCGCCGACATGGCGGCTGGCGGCCAGGGCGCGCCGCTGGTGCCGGTCTATCATGCCGCGCTCGCCGCCGGCGCCGGGTTCAGGGAGCCCGTCGTCGTGGTCAATATTGGCGGCGTCGCCAATATCACCTTCATCGCACCGGGCGCCGATCCGATTGCCTGCGACGCCGGGCCGGGCAATGCGCTGATCGACGATCTGATGCTGGCGCGCACCGGCGCGGCGCTCGACCGCGACGGCGCCGCCGCCGCTGCCGGAACCGCGGATGAATCGGTGGTCGCCGGGCTGATGTCCTATCCCTTTTTCGCTTTGGCGGCGCCGAAATCGCTCGACCGCAATGCGTTCTCCGCCGCCGCGACCGCGCAGCTCTCGACGGAGGACGCCGCGGCGACGCTCACCGCCTTCACAGCGGCGGGGCTCGCCCGCGCCATCGCCCATATGCCAAGCGAGCCGGCCGTCGCGATCATCTGCGGCGGCGGCGCCCGCAACCCGACCCTGATGTGCGAATTAAGCCGGCGGCTGCCCTGCCGGGTCAAGGACGCCGCCGCGTTCGGCTGGTCGGTCGACGCCATGGAGGCGCAGGCCTTCGCCTATCTGGCCGTGCGGCGGCTGAAAAACCTTCCCATCACCTTCCCAATGACGACGGGGGTCGTAGCCCCCCTGACCGGCGGCGTCATCGCGCGACGACCTGAAGCCGACGGCGCCACGGAAATGATGTGATCGCAGCGCAAACTTGGCCTTCGTGCTCCGCGACGCAAGGAAACCCGATGCGCCTTCCGCTGATCCCTCCCGCCGAACTCACCCCCGAGCAGCGCGCCCTCTATAATGACATGTGCGAGGGCATCACCAAGAATTTCAAGGGGTTCGTCGCCGTTCGCAACGATGGCGCGCTGGTCGGGCCGTGGAACCCCTGGCTGCACGAGCCAGCCTTTGGCAAGCCTGTTTGGGAGCTGGTCAAGGTGCTCGCCGACAACCCTTCCCTGCCGAAACCCGTGCGCGAAGTGGCGATCCTCGTCACCGGCGCACATTTCAACTCGGCCTATGAGCTTTACGCGCATGTCTGCGTCGGCGAGCTGCGCGGCCTCTCGGATGAGAAGCTCGCCACGATCGTCGCCGGCCAGCGCCCGGGCGATCTCACCCGGCAGGAGGCGATCGCCTATGATTTGGCGAGCGCGCTGGTCAAGGGCGGCACGCTGCCGGAACTGACCTGGAGGACGGCGGTCGAGGCGTTCGGCCAGCATGGCGCCGCCGAACTCTCCTATCTCGTCGGGCTCTATTGCCTCGTCTCGGTGACGCTGAACACCTATGACGTGCCGGTCCCCGAGTCGAAAGGCTGAGTCTCTACAGCACATTCCGATCAGATCGAACTGATCTGACCGACAAGAATATGCTCAAGCTCTTGAATTTGAAACGATTTCTTATCGACCGAACGATCCATTCGGTCGGAAAACGCTCTAGCGCTTTTCGGCGGGCTCGCTGCGGGTCGGCGTCGGCAGGCGCGGCGGATTGCCGAGACGCCGGTCGAGATAGATGCCGACCTCCTCGATCAATGGCTCGACGCAGTTTTCGAAGAAATGATTGGCGCCCGGAATCACCGCATGCTCGATCAATATGCCCTTTTGCGTCTTGAGCTTTTCGATGAGGCCGGTGACTTCCTTCAGCGGCGCGACGCGGTCCTGGTCGCCATGCACGAACAGGCCCGAGGAGGGGCAGGGCGCAAGGAAGGAGAAATCGAAGCGGTTGGCGGGCGGTGCGATAGAGATGAAGCCTTCGATCTCGGGTCGGCGCATCAGAAGCTGCATGCCGATCCAGGAGCCGAAGGAAATGCCGGCGATCCAGCAGGCGCGCGCTTCCGGGTTGATCGCCTGCGCCCAGTCGAGCGCGGCGGCGGCGTCCGACAGTTCGCCCTGGCCATGATCGAATCCGCCCTGGCTGCGGCCAACGCCGCGGAAATTAAAACGCAGCACCGCAAAGCCGCGCTCGGCGAAGGCGTAATAGAGATTATAGACGATCTGGTTATTCATCGTCCCGCCGAATTGCGGGTGCGGATGCAGGATAATGGCGATCGGCGCGCCGCGCACCGTCGAGGGATGAAAACGGCCCTCGATGCGGCCGGCCGGGCCGTTGAACATGACTTCGGGCATCTTTACTCCATTATCAGCCGTCGAAACTCTAAAGCGCACGCCGGACCCCGGCTGCCGCCTTGACTTCCGAAACGGGCGCACCCTAAATAAAATCAGCTGCGTTGATCTGTCGACATCGAGCCTCGCGCGGCGGCCGGGCGAAGCGCTTCAATCGTTTCGGACCGTCCGGAAAACTCTCCAGGGCAGACTTTCCGAGGTAAACTTCCCAACGGAAGCGCCTCCGCCGGCCTGCTGGCGACCGGAGCCTTCAATCCAATCGGCGGCGCCGACATTACGGGCCACTTTAACACGCCCGCCCCGAAGAATTGCAAGCACTTTGGTTGACGGGCGACATTCTATCCTTTTCCGACAAGGGCTTGAAGCCGTGCAGGCGTCCCGCGCCTATCTCGACCATAACGCCACGACGCCGCTGCATCCGGCGGCGCGCGAGGCGATGCTGGCCGCCCTCGCCGCGCCCGGCAACGCTTCCTCCATTCACGCCGAAGGACGCGCCGCCCGTCTCGCCGTCGAATCCGCCCGCATCGAACTTGGCGCCTTCGTCGGCGCGCCGGCCAAGGCGATCACCTTCACTGCGGGCGGCACGGAGGCGCTGAATTTGGCGCTGACGCCGCATCTCGCCACGGGCGCGGGGAGCCCGCCCTTCGATTTGCTGCTGATCGGCGCCGGCGAACATATGGCCGTCATGTCCGGCCATCGCTTTCCCGCCGGCGCGGTCGAAACGGCTCCGTTCACGCCTGATGGCGTTCTCGACCTCGAAGCGCTCGACGCGGCGATCGCCCGCAACGCGGGGCGGCGGATCATGCTGGCGCTGCAGGCCGCCAATAACGAGACCGGCGTCATTCAGCCGGTGGCGCCCGCCGCGGCGCTCATCCACGCGTCGGGCGGTTTTGTCGTCTGCGACGCCGTGCAGGCCGCGGGCAAGACCGACTGCGACATTCTGCGCCTCGGGGCGGACGCGCTCGCCATCTCGGGGCACAAGTTCGGCGGACCGCAGGGCGTCGGCGCGCTTTGTTTCGCCGATCCGGCCACCCATATAAAGGAGGCGATCATTCGCGGCGGCGGCCAGGAGCGCGGCGCCCGCGCCGGGACCGAGAATGTCGCCGCCATCGCCGGCATGGCGGGCGCGCTCCGCGCGGCGCGGGACAGGATTGAGCTTGAGCGGAAGCGTCTCGCCGAATGGCGCGATCATCTCGAAGGCGAAATCGCCAGCATCGCGCCGGACGCCGTTTTTTTCGGGAAAGAGCGCGCGCGGCTGGCGAATACGTCCTGTTTCGCGGTTCCGGGAATCGAGGCCCAGCTTTTGCTAATGATCCTCGATATAGAGGGCGTCGCGGTTTCTTCCGGTTCGGCCTGTTCGTCCGGGAAAGTCAAGCGCTCGCATGTTCTGGCCGCGATGGGCGTCGCGCCGGATCTGGCCGGCGGCGCGATCAGGGTCAGCCTCGGCTGGAATTCGTCCGAAGAGGACTGCGCCCGGTTCGCGAATGCCCTGAAAAAGGCGCTGCGGACAAGATAAAGGGAGGCCAGGAGGCGCTGCATTCGAAGCGGCGTAAGCGATTAAAGCTTTGAAGACGGCGCAGTTGGCCCGATATATGATTGCGTTCTGAACCGGCGGTCCTTGAAACCGGCTGGGTGAGGAGAAAACAGTATGGCAGCGGTCCAGGAGACCGTCGACCGCGTCAAGTCGGTCGACGTAAGCGAGTATAAGTACGGCTTCTTTTCCGACATCGAATCCGACAAGGCCCCAAAAGGTCTGAATGAGGACATTGTCAGATTCATTTCATCAAAAAAGAACGAACCGGACTGGCTGACGCAATGGCGTCTTGGCGCTTACCGCCGCTGGCTGACGATGCGCGAGCCGGAATGGGCGCGGGTCGAATACCCCAAAATCGACTATCAGGACCTCTACTATTATTCGGCGCCGAAGACCGCCGCTGGCCCGAAGTCGCTGGATGAGGTCGACCCCGAGCTTTTGAAGGTTTACGCCAAGCTCGGCATTCCGCTCGGCGAGCAGGAAATTCTGGCCGGCGTCGCCCCTGAGCGCCGCGTCGCCGTCGACGCCGTGTTCGACTCGGTTTCGGTCGTCACCACCTTCAAGGAAGAGCTGGGCAAGGCCGGCGTCATTTTCTGCCCGATCTCCGAAGCCGTGCAGACCCACCCGGAACTCGTCCAGAAATATCTCGGCTCGGTCGTGCCGACGACGGACAATTATTACGCGACGCTGAACAGCGCGGTCTATTCGGACGGCTCCTTCGTCTATATCCCGCCGGGCGTGCGCTGCCCGATGGAGCTTTCGACCTATTTCCGCATCAACGAGCAGAACACCGGCCAGTTCGAGCGCACGCTGATCATCGCCGACAAGGGCTCCTACGTCTCCTATCTCGAAGGCTGCACGGCGCCGAAACGCGACGAGAACCAGCTTCACGCCGCCGTCGTCGAACTCATCGCGCTCGAAGACGCCGAGATCAAATATTCGACCGTGCAGAACTGGTATCCGGGCGATTCGGAAGGCAAGGGCGGCATCTATAATTTCGTGACGAAGCGCGGCGACTGCCGCGGCGCCCGCTCGAAAATCTCATGGACGCAGGTCGAGACTGGCTCCTCGATCACCTGGAAATATCCGTCCTGCATCCTGCGCGGTGATGAATCGCGCGGCGAGTTCTACTCGATCGCCATTTCCAACGGCCGCCAGCAGGTCGATTCCGGCACCAAAATGATCCATCTCGGCAAGAACACGACGAGCCGGGTCATTTCGAAGGGCATCGCGGCGGGCCGCTCGCAAAACACCTATCGCGGGCTGATCTCGTCGCACCGCAAGGCGACCGGCGCGCGCAACTTTACGAATTGCGACTCGCTGCTGGTCGGCAATTCCTGCGGCGCCCACACCGTGCCCTATATCGAATCGCACAATCCCTCGACGCAGTTCGAGCATGAAGCGACGACGTCGAAAATCTCCGACGATCAGCTGTTCTACTGCATGCAGCGCGGACTTTCCGCCGAGGAGGCGACAGCGCTGATCGTCAATGGCTTCGTGCGCGACGTCCTCCAGCAATTGCCGATGGAATTCGCGGTTGAGGCGCAAAAGCTGATCGCCATCTCGCTCGAAGGCAGCGTCGGCTGACCCAACGGCCGCAGGGCCTGGACCAATTGGATTTTTAAGGATCGGATCTGATGCTCGAAGTGAAGAATCTGACCGTTTCGGTCGCCGGACGCACCATTCTCGACGACTTCAACCTCACCGTCGAGGACGGCGAGGTCGCGGCCATCATGGGGCCGAACGGCACCGGCAAGTCGACGCTCTCCTATGTGATCGCCGGACGCAAGGATTACACGGTTGAATCCGGCTCGATCCTTCTCGACGGCGTCGAACTCCTAGGGCTTGAGCCCGATGTTCGCGCCGCGCGCGGCATCTTCCTCGCGTTCCAGTACCCGCTCGAAATCCCGGGCGTCGCGACGATGACCTTCCTGAAGGCGGCGCTCAACGCGCAGCGCAAGCAGCGCGGCGAGTCAGAGCTGACGACGCCGGAATTGATGAAGCGCGTCAAGGTCGCGGCCGAAAAGCTCGAAATCAAGCCGGACATGCTGAAGCGCGCCTTGAATGTCGGCTTCTCCGGCGGCGAGAAGAAGCGCATGGACATCCTGCAGATGGCGCTGCTTGAGCCGACCTTCGCGATCCTCGATGAAACCGATTCAGGCCTCGACATCGACGCGCTGCGCATCGTCGCCGGCGGCGTCAACGCGCTGCGCTCGCCAAAGCGCGGCTTTCTCATCATCACTCATTACCAGCGCCTGCTCGACTATATCGTGCCGGACACCGTGCATGTCATGGCGCAGGGCCGGATCGTCAAAACCGGCGGCGCGGATCTCGCGCTCGAACTCGAAAAGAGCGGCTACCGCGACTATGTCGGCGAGCAGGCGGCGGTGTGAGGGATACGGAAATGAACGCTCCAGTCGCAACCGCCCGCACGCCGGCCGAAACGGCGCTTTTTGAGACCTTCGACGCGGCGCTGGCGAGCCTGCCCGGCGGGGCTGGCGTCAGGCAATTGCGCGAAGCCGCGTTTGGCGCTTTCCGCGCGGCCGGCCTGCCGCATCGCCGCGTCGAAGCCTGGCACTATACGGATCTGCGCGCGCTGATGCGCGACGTTCCCCCGCTCGCGCCGCCGCCGTCCGTCGCCGCGATCGAAAGCCTGCGTCGCGAATTGACGGATGCGCATCCGGCGCGCCGCCTCGTCATCGTCGATGGCGTTTTCGTCGCCGAACTCTCCGATCCCATGCCGGCCGGCGTCACAGTGCGCTCGCTCGCCGCCGTGCTGGGGGAGGGACGCCCCGACCTCATCGCGCTGCTCGCGGCGCAGGATTTCGGCGGAACCGATACGATCGTCGCGCTCAACGCCGCTCTGATGCAGGACGGCGTCGTGATCGAGGTCAAGCCGGGCGCCGATGTCGCAGAGCCCATTCATCTCGTCTACGCCGCCGCGTCGAGCGCGCCTTCCGCTCGTTTCTCCCGTTCGGCGGTCGTCGTCGGCGCCGGCGCCTCCGTGCGCCTTGCCGAGGCGAGCCACGGCTTTTACGCAGGCCAGACCCATAATTGCCTCGTCGTCTCCGTCGGCGATGACGCCAAATTCGCCCATGCCGCCCTGCTGGCCGGCATGGCGCCGGGGAGCCTGCGCATCGAGAGCCTGATCGCCCATGTCGGCGCCCGCGCCAGGCTGCACAGCTTCGCGCTGATCGCCGGCGGCGGCGGCGTGGTGCGGCGGCAGATTTTCACGCGCTTCGAAGGCGCCGACGCGGAGGGCGTCATCGGCGGCGTCTCGCTGCTGCGCGGACGCGAACATGCCGATACGACGCTGAATGTCGAGCATCTCGCGCCGGGATGCACGGCCCGCGAATTTTTCCGTTACATCCTCGACGAGGAATCGACTGGCGTCTTCCAGGGCAAAATCACCGTCGCGAAGGACGCGCAAAAGACCGACGCGAAGATGCTGAGCAAGGCATTGCTTCTGACCGACGGCGTCGCGATGAACAACAAGCCCGAGCTTGAAATCTTCGCCGACGACGTCGCCTGCGGCCATGGCGCGACCTGCGGCGGCCTTAGCGAGGAGCAGCTCTTCTACCTGCAGACGCGCGGCCTCCCCTACGCCGAGGCCGAGGCGCTGCTGCTCGAGGCCTTCGCCGCCGAACTCGTGGACGAAATCGGCGACGAGGTCCTGGTCGCCCTCTTTCGCGCGGAAATCTCGCGCTGGCTGCTGGCGCGCGGGAGCAAGCCATGAACAAGCATATCGCCGCCCCGCCAGCCTTTGACGTCATGCGCGTGCGGGAGGATTTTCCGATCCTCGCGACCGAGGTCTATGGCAAGCCGCTCGTCTATCTCGACAATGGCGCCTCAGCGCAAAAGCCGAAGGCCGTCGTCGAGCGCATGGTCGAGGCGACCTATCATGAATACGCCAACGTCCATCGCGGGCTGCATTTCCTCGCCAACGCCGCGACCGACGCCTTTGAGGCCGCACGGGAAAGCGTGCGCTCCTTCCTCAATGCGGAGAGCGTGAACGAGATCGTCTTCACCAAATCGGCGACGGAATCCATCAATCTCGTCGCCGCCACGTTCGGCGAGGCGTTCATCGAGCCGGGCGACGAGATCGTGCTCTCGATCATGGAGCACCACGCCAATATCGTGCCCTGGCATTTCCTGCGCGAGCGCAAGGGCGCCGTGCTGAAATGGGTCGATGTCGATGATGAAGGCGCGTTTTCGCTGAAGCGCTTCGAGGAGTCGCTGACGCCGAAGACCAAGATCGTCGCCATCACCCAGATGTCGAACGTGCTCGGCACGGTCACGCCGATCAAGGAGATCGTCCGCATCGCCCATGCGCATGGCGTTCCGGTGCTGGTCGACGGCTCGCAGGGCGCGGTGCATCTTCCCGTCGACGTGCGCGACCTCGACGTCGATTTTTACGTCATAACGGGTCACAAGCTCTACGGGCCGACCGGGATCGGCGCGCTCTACGGCAAGGCGAAATGGCTGGAGCAATTGCCGCCCTTCCTCGGCGGCGGCGAGATGATCAAGGAAGTCACGCAGGATCGCGTCACCTATAATGATCCGCCGCACCGCTTTGAGGCGGGCACGCCGCCGATCATTCAGGCGGTTGGACTTGGCGCCGCGCTGGATTACATGCAGCGCCTCGGCCGCGACCGCATCCACGCGCATGAGACGGCGCTCGGCGATTATGCGCATGAGCGGCTGTCGCAAATGAATTCGCTACGCATCATAGGACAGGCCAAAGGGAAGGGGGCGATCATCTCATTTGAGATGAAAAACGCCCATGCCCACGATGTCGCGACCATCCTCGATCGCGCCGGTGTCGCGGTGCGCGCGGGCACCCATTGCGCGCAGCCGCTGCTCGCCCGCTTTGGCGTCACCTCGACATGCCGCGCCTCTTTCGCGCTCTACAACACCTTCGAGGAGGTGGACAAGCTCGCCGAAGCGCTGGTCAAGGCGGAGCGGATGTTCGCATGATCCCAAAGAGTTGCGGCGTTTTTGGATCAGTTTATGCGGCGACGTGAGACGATGCGGAACAGGAGCCCAAAAGGTCGCAGGCCTTTGGGTTGGATAATGCGATAGAGATGAAGGCTGAACACGATGGTCGATCAAGGAAATGGAGCTTTTTCTGATTCCGCCCAATCGGAAAAGGCTGAAGCGCAAGGAACGAGGAACGCCATGGCCGAAGCGCAGACCAGCGACGCCGCGGATATCATGCCGCACGAGCCGCAATGGATCTTCGACGGTTCGATCCCGCAAACGGACAGGGCGCGTTTCGTCGATGAGGCCGTAACCGCCTTCAAGACCGTGTACGACCCCGAGATCCCTTGCGACATCTACGAACTGGGGCTGATCTACAAGGTTGAGTTCGAAGCCGACCGTCAGGTCAAGGTCGAAATGACGTTGACCGCGCCGGGCTGTCCGGTCGCGGGCGAGATCGCACGCTCCGTCGAGGCCGCGATCGGCTCCGTCAACGGGACATTGGGCGCTAAAGTCGACATCGTTTTCGAGCCGCCGTGGAGCCAGAGCCGCATGTCCGACGAGGCGCGCGTCGCCCTCGACATGTTCTAAGAGTTGGTCCTGTCGCGCGGCGTAAAGGCCAGTCGTCGTATCCCGCGCTATTTCGGCGCCCGCGCGATTTGAGCTGACGGCGAGAGGCGCCAGTCAGTGGCCGTCATAGGCGGCTTCCAGCGCGGCGATGTCGAGCTTGCTCATCTTGAGCATGGCTTCCATCGCGCGCTTCGCGCCCGCTGCGTCCGGACCGCCGATGAACTCCGGAAGGCGCGAGGGAACAAGCTGCCAGGACAGGCCGTAGCGGTCCTTGAGCCAGCCGCAGCGGCTATATTGGCCGCCGGCGCCGAGCGCGTCCCACAAGGCGTCGAGCTCCGCCGGTGTTTGGCAATCGACCGACAGCGAGATCGCCTCGCTGAACTTGAAATGTGGACCGCCGTTGAGCGCAAGGAGCTGGACGCCGGCAAGTTCAAAGCTCACCATCAGGACCGCGCCCGGCTTTCCGGAGTGCGCGACATGAAGGATGCGCGAATCAGGAAACAGCGAAACGTAGAAACTCGCCGCCTCCTCGGCCTCATGGTCGAACCAGAGGCACGTGCGGATTTTCTGCGGCGTGGTCATGGGTTCATTCCTAACGCGCGCCCTGCTCCCGGCTCAGGCCTCGGCCCGCGCCTTCAATTCGGCGAGACCGGCTTCGAATGCGCCGCCAACCATTTTGTCAGTGTTGATGAGAATGCTCATCAGTTTGCCGAAGAACGGCTGCGCCCCGCTCATCGCCCAAGTGACATCCGTGCTGACATCCGTGCTGACGTCCGCGCCGTTGGGGCGCGGCGCAAGGGTGAATTCAACGCGGTTGCGGCACTTCATCGGGCGATCCATGCGCAGCGCCATAACCACCTTCGCCGGGGCGACCGATTCGATGATCTCCGCCTCGCCGGCGCCGACTTTTCCGCTGCCCTCAAAAGTGTTGACCGCCCCGACGCCGCTGGCGGGGCCGCTATAGGCGAGCCTGATGTTCGGATCGGCCTTCACGAACGGGTTCCACGCGTTCATGGCGCGAAGGTCGTCGATCAGCGGAAAAATCCGCTCGGGCGGCGCGGCGATGTGGATGGAGCGCGCAAACTGACACGTGTCGGGTTTGGTCGCGGCGTAAAGCAGAAGGGCGACGAGAGCCGCAAAGGCGATCGCGATGACTATGAACATGACTATGATCCTCGACGAAGCGGATTCGACTCGATCGGGAGCGCGATGATTGGGCGAACGGCGCCGTCAGGCGGGCACGATCACGTTCCAGAGGACGCCGAAGCGATCCGCCACCATGCCGAACCGCGGCGAAAAGAACGTCTTTCCCAGCGGCATTCGCACCGCGCCGCCGTCCGACAGTTCTTCGAATACGCGTTCGGCGTCCGCCGGGTCCTTTGCGACGTAAGTAAGGGCAAAACCTTGAAAGTCGGGCTTGCCCGAGCAATGACCATCCGACCCCAACACGATGGCGTCGCCGATTTTCAGGCTCATATGCATGACTTTGCCCTCGGCGCCGGGTGGGATCATCCCCTCCGGACACGGATCGGGGCTGTCCTTGTAGCGCATCAGCATTTCCAGCTCGGCGCCGAAAACCTTCTGGTAGAAGCCGGCGGCCTCTTCGGCGCGGCCTTCGAAAAACAGGTAGGGTTGAATCGCCATGTTTATTCCTCCCAATTTGGTGTTGAATCGGACCGGATGAGTCCGCCGGTAGCGGCTGTATTCAGAGGCCGGCGAGATATTCGGCGAGCTGGTCGAGCGTGCCGCCCCAGCCTTGTTTCATGCCGTCCGTCGCAGCCGTGAAGGTCGCGCGCTCCTCGTTGGTCGCATTGATCGGCCGCCAGCTGACGGTCAGCTTCGTGCGCTGTCCTTCGGGCTCCAGCGCGAAGACCGAGAACATTTCGAGCGGCCAAGTCGGACTCATCGGGTGGCGCGCAAGCCCGCCGTCCTCGTCGGAGAACGAACTGACCAGCGTAATCCGCGTCGGCTCCTCGATCTCCTGGTAGATGAACCGCCCCCACATCGCGCTGCCGTCGGGGGTCCTCAATCCGTAGAGATATCGTCCGCCCGGGCGGAAATCCATCTTCCCGGCGACGACGGGCAAACCCTTCGGCCCCCACCATTTCGCCATGCGCTCCGGCTCCGTCAGGGCCTTCCAGAGCAGCGCGGGCGACGCATCGAAGCTGCGCGAGATGACGAACGGATCCGGCACATCGGCCGGGGTCGCGTTTTGGGACGACAGAGCCATGATAACCTCTCAAGGATTGGCGAGGGCGCTTGCGAGCCGCGCCAGATTGTCGAACGCGCCGGTCCAGCCATGCTTGTGCGAGGCGGCGGATTCGCGGGAGCCGAGTCCGGACTGGACGAAGATCATGTCTGTCTTGCCGTCCCGCTCGTTCAGCGCGACCGTGATCTCCGTCGTCACGCGCGGCTCGAGGTCGTTGCGCTCCCATTTGTGGGTGAAGACGAGGCGCGACGGCGGGTCGATCTCCAAATACTCGCCGGCGTGGATATATTCCTCGCCCTCCGGCGAGCGCATGCCGGAGCGCCACTTGCCGCCGATCCTGAGATCGGCCTCGGCGAAGAGGACGCGAAACCCCGCGGGGCAGATCCAGCGCATCAGATGCTCGGCCTCGGTCCATGCTTTCCAGACAAGGACGCGCGGCGCGTCAAAGCTGCGCTGGAGGATCAGCGTATGGCCGTTTCCGGGCTCGCCTGTCGCCCGGGCCAGCCCTTCCAGAATGCCCATCCATCCGGCCCTGACGCTGGCGTCGAGCGCCGCCCATTCCGGATCGCGCTCCTGCGTCAGCGTCAACGCACTGCCGCCGGCTCCGTCCGGCTCGATGTCGACAGCGACGCGCGTCGAGCTTCCCTGCCGGTCGGTCCCAAGGGTGAAGACGATCCGGCTCGGACGGACGATTTCGAGATAGGCGCCAAAATGCGTCGCCAGCATTTCGCCGCGCTGCTCATGGACCGCGAAGCCGCCGCCGACGCGTGCGTCGATCTCGACATGTTTTGATACTCCGTCCGGCGTTGCAAACAGCCATGCGCCCAGCGAGTCCGGATCGAACCAGGCGTCAAACAGCCGTTCGCGCGAGGTTGCGAAGCGGCGCGAGACGATAAGAGGCGCCCCCAATTCGTCAGTTGCTTGGCGCATCGGGATCTCCCTTTTGCAATTCCTTGAGATAAGCGTCGAGCCGGTCGAAGCCGCTCTCCCAGAAGCGGCGGTAGGCATCCAGCCAACCCGCGATCTCGCGCATCGGCGCGGCCTCGAGCCGGCATGGACGCCATTGCGCGTTGCGTCCGCGGCTGATGAGGCCGGCGCGCTCCAGCACCTTTAGATGCTTCGAAATCGCCGGCTGGCTCATGGAAAACGGCGCTGCGAGCTCGCCGACGGCGGCCTCGCCCTGCGCCAGGCGCGCGAGAATCGCCCGCCGGGTCGGGTCCGCGAGCGCGGAAAACGCGGCGCTGAGGCGATCTTCCATGATTAACCTAATGATTATATAACTAAGTCTTTATATACTGCTCGCGCACTCTCACGTCAAGCGCGGCGTGCGGAACTCCGATCATATTCTGGCGGCGGCGGGGCGGCGAACGCGATGCGTCAAAACGATCGAAGACAAAGGCCCCGATCAGGAATAGGAAAGCTCCCGTACCCCTGATGATAGAGGGCTGTATCGCGAGGACGAGTTATGGACGCCGCCCAAACCGCAAGCCCCGATGCGGACCACGCCGGGATCGAAAAAGCCATCGCCGCCTGCGTCGAGGATTTTTATGGCAAGGCCCGCAAGGATGCCCTGCTCGGCCCCGTGTTCAACACAGCCGTCGCCGACTGGGATGTGCATCTGCGCATCGTCGCCAATTTCTGGTCGCATGTCCTTCTGAAAACCGAGCGCTACAAGGGCTTTCCCTTCCCTGTGCATCTGCAGCTTCCGCTCCAGCCGGAGCATTTTCCGCGCTGGCTCGAACTCTTCGAGGAGAGCGCCAATAAATTCTTGCCGCCACCCTATGCCGAGGCCGCGATCACGCGGGCGCAGCTCATGGCGCGCAGCTTTCTGGGCGGGATGTTTCCTTTCACGGATAAGGACGGCAAGCCCGCTCGGCGGCCGGGCTGAGTTCTCGCCTCAAGGCTTGGCGACCATCACGTAGAGATTGGTCAACGGGATCACGGTGGCGAGAACGCCCCAGAAATACCAGCGCCGGTTCAGCCGCCAGTAGAGTTCCGGGATCACGCCGCCATTCGCGAAGCCATGGGCGAGCCGCTCCTGCCGGATCTGAACGGGGATCAGGATCGCGACCCAGATCAAGCCCGACGCCAGGAAGGCGCCCTGCGCCCAGACCAGCCAGAACGACGATCGCAGATCATATCCGGCGACGCTCGCCATGCCATAGCCGCCTGCGAGAATCAAAATCGCGCCGCCGAGCGTGAACGCCCAGTCCGTCAGGGTCACGAGCCGCTGCGCGAAGGCGATCACCGCCGCGTTTCGTGTGCGGTCGGCGAAAGCCTTCCACACGCCCGTGACGATGATATTGCCGAGAAAGATCACGATCCCCAGCATGTGGACAACCTTGAAGATTATGTATGACGGCAAGGGGGCCTCCTCAGGCGGTGAAAGATTGTTTACGATGTATACTTAAATCAGTTTACAGCGTCAACAAAACGAGGCCGCCCGTGCCCCCAAAAACGAAGCCAACGCCCCCTGACGAGGATAAGGGCCTCAGGACGAGGCTGATCGCGGCCGCCCGGCTGCTGCTCGAACGCGACGGCCTCAATGCGGCGACGCTGCGGGCGACGGCGCGCGAGGCCGGCGTCTCGCATATGGCGCCCTACCGGCATTTCAAGGATAAGGATGAGCTTCTCGCCGCCGTCGCGGAGCAGGGCTTTCGCGCCATGACGCGGGCGATCGGCGCGGCGGCCGGCGAGCGGACGGAGCGCAACGCTGCAGGCGCCGCCTATGTCTCGTTCGCGCTGGAGAATCCCGCGCTCTACAGGCTGATGTTCAGCGCGGATCTTGCGCCGCGCGCGCGCTTTCCGGGTCTTGCCGCAGCCGGCGGGGAAGCCTTCGCGCAATGCATCGCCGCGAGCGGGCCCGAAACTGGCGTGGCGGGTGATCGCGAGGCACCCCCGCGCGCGGCGGTGGCGCTCTGGTCGATCGTGCACGGCCTCGCCACCCTCATCCTCGACGGGCTCGTCGCGATGCCGCCCCAAGGTCCGGCGCGCGACGCCGAAATCGCGGCGATATTGGAAGCAGCGCCTTAGCGATCCGCGGCGGCGAACCGGGCGTCAGAGACGCCCGGCCGTTTTCGATGAGGGCGGGCAGTCGCTTCCACTCAGTAGCGGCGGTGCGCCCGGCGCGCGGCGCCGGCGGCGCTGTGCGGCGTCCGCGGACGGCCAACGACGGCTTCAGCCTGCGAAACGCTGATGCCCTTCGCGATCCAGGTCTGAGGCGGCGTATCGGCGAGGAAGCCGGCGACGAACAGGGCGCCGAGAATGGCGGTCGCGCGGATCAGACGAATGCTGGTTTTGCTCATGTCAGTCCCTTTCGATCGACTCCGTCCCGTATTTTTCGGACGGCGCATCGCCGCCCGGAGCAGTTGGCGGGGCATGATCCGGGGCGGAAACGATCATGCGCCGCATCTCTCCAGCGTGGAACGCCTCAGTTGGCGTCCTGCGCTGCATGTTCGGCCTCAAGCAGCTTCTGCTTGTCTGCGTCGGTGAGCACGGGCGGCGCGACTGAAATCGTCAGTTTGTCGATCTTCCCGGTGAAGGCGAACGGCACCTGATAGTCGGCATCGTCCACCGGCGTGCCGGTTTTCGAGCCGATGTCGAAGGTCTCGTCCCAGGGCAAAATGATCGGGATGGTCCGCTCCATGGTTTGCGTGGCGACGACCTTGCCATCGACCGACAGCGTGCCCGTGCCCGGCCGGCCAAGGCCGCTGAGGTTATTGAAGGCGAGCGTGGCGAAGCCGAGCCCGTCATACTTGAAGTCGTAAATGAGCGTATGTTTGCCGGGCGACAGCGCATCCGGCCCCTCCCATTTGACTCGCTTGAGGTCGAGCAGGTTCCAGGTGAAAACCGGCTTGCCCTTCAGGAGATAGAGGCCGTAGCCGCCGAAGCGGCCGCCCTGGCTCACAATGTTGCCGCCCGCGCCGTCCTTCGGCGTCTCGATGTCGGCGGTGATGGTGTAGGAGGTGTTGAGCAGGTTCGGCGCCGTGGAGTACGGGATGCCGCTGATCGGTTCGCCCGAATAGGTGAACACCTTGCGGCCTGCGATCAAGCTGGGGCGCGGCACCACCAAGCGCGTCGCCACCGAGGCGTCGAGCGGCAGAACCTGATATTTGGCGAACTCGCCGAACATCTGGTCCGTCATTTCCCTGACCTTGTCCGGATTTTGCGCCGCGACGTCGGTGTATTGCGTCCAATCCTTGTCCTTGCGGACGTCGTAAAGCTCAAATTTGAAAGCAGTGGCGGGATCAAGGATGGTTTTGCCCAACACATCCCACGGCGCGCGCTTGGGCACGGCGCTCAGCATCCAGCCGTCACTGTAGAGACCCTGCACGCCAAACATCTCGAAATACTGGAGGTGGTGGGGCGAAGGCGCATCGGCATTCGCCTTGTCGAAGCTATAGGCGAGGCTCACCCCTTCGATCGGCTTCTGTCCGATGCCGTCGACCGTGTCGGGCGCCGGGATGCCTGTCGCCTCGAGCAGGGTCGGCACGATGTCGATGACGTGGTGGAACTGCCAGCGGACGCCGCCTTTGTCGGTGATATGGCCAGGCCAGGAGACCGCCATGCCGTTGCGCGTTCCGCCGAAGAAGGACGGGATCTGCTTCGTCCATTTGTAGGGCGTGTCAAAGGCCCAGGCCCACGGCACGGCCATGTGGTTATATGTGTACTGGCTGCCCCAGGCGTCATAGAATTTCATCTGCGCGTCGACCGGCAGATCGACGCCGTTGAACGTCATGACTTCGCTCGGCGTGCCGTTCGGCGTTCCTTCGGCCGATGCGCCGTTGTCGCCGCTGATATAGATGATCAGCGTGTCGTCGAGCTTGCCCAAGTCCTCGACCGCCTGAATGACGCGGCCGATCTCGTGGTCGGTATAGGCGAGATAGGCGGCGTAGACATTGGCCTGGCGGATGAAGAGCTTCTTTTCCTCGTCGTTGAGCGTATCCCAGTTTTTCAGCAGATTGTCCGGCCAGGGCGTGAGCTTCGCCTCCTGCGGGACCACGCCGAGCTTTTTCTGATTGGCGAAGATCTGGTCGCGCAGAGCGTTCCATCCCTTGTCGAAGAGATGCATGTCGCTGATCTTGTCGATCCATTCAGGCGTCGGCGAATGCGGCGCGTGCGTGCCGCCCGGCACGTAGTAGAGGAAGAACGGCATCGTCGAATCCATGTCGTTGAGCTGGTTCAGCCAGTGGATGGCGTCATCCGCCATCGCCGTCGTCAGGTTCCACTTTCCCTGCTGCCCGATATACGGGTAAATCGCCGTCGTGTTGCGGAAGAGGTTCGGCTCCCACTGGCTCGAGTCGCCGCCAAGGAAGCCGTAAAAATAATCAAACCCCATGCCGGTCGGCCATTGGTCGAACGGCCCGGCCTGGCTCGCCTGGTAGGTCGGCGTGTTGTGCGCCTTGCCGAACCACGAGGTGCGGTAGCCGTTCTCTCTGAGAATCCGCGCGATGGTCGCGCTGTCCCCGGGGATGAGGCTGTTGTAGCCGGGGAACCCGCTCGACTGCTCCGAAACGACGCCGAAGCCGACCGAGTGATGATTGCGGCCGGTGATGAGCGCGGCTCTCGTCGGCGAGCAGAGCGATGTCGTATGGAAATTGGTGTAGCGCAGGCCATTGGCGGCGATGCGGTCGAGCGCGGGCGTCGGGATGACGCCGCCGAAGGTCGAGGGCGCCGAAAAGCCGACGTCGTCGGTCATAATGAGCAGGATGTTCGGAGCGCCCTTCGGCGGCACGACGCGCATCGGCCAATAGGGTTTCGACTGCGCCGCGTTGAGCTCGATCTGACCGCCGAACTTTTGCGGCGGCGGCGGCAGCACATGCCCGTCGATCGTCGTCGTCGCGTTCGGCGCGCCGGGCGTTCCGTTGATCTGTTGCGCGTCCGCCGTGGAAAAAGCGGCCCCGAAAATCAGGCATGCAAAAAAAGCGATGCGCCGCCCGCGCCGGCCTGCGCCGTCGAATGGCTTTATGAACATTATGCGTCCCCTCCCTTGATCAGAGCGATCGTTCTGCGGCCGAGGGCCTCCGATACGGACCTTACGCCGCCTCTGTAACAGTCTCGTTTCGGCTTGACACGCCCGCCCCGCCTTGATCCAATCGACCTCCCCAATACTTTTCTCACACAGGCACGCGCACCGTCGCCCTGAGGCCCCCCATCGGGCTGTCGCCGAGCGTGATGTTGCCGCCGTGCGATCTGGCGATGTCGAGCGCGATCGCCAATCCAAGCCCGGTGCCGCCGAGATCCTGATTGCGCGCCTCGTCGATGCGGAAGAACGGCCGGAACACGTCTTCGCGCGAGGCGGGCGGGATGCCCGGCCCGTCGTCGTCGACATGGATGGTCAAAAAGCGCTTGTCGCGCACCGCCTCGACGGCGACATGCTCGGCGTGGATCTGCGCATTGCCGATGAGATTGGAGAGGCAGCGCTTGAAGGCGTCCGGGCGCAGCGTGACGATCGGATCGCCCGAATAGGCAATCTTGACGTCAAAGCCCTCGCGCACGGCGTCGAAACGCAGCTCTTCGAGGAACTCGATCATGTCGATCTTGACGGCGCTCTCGCCGGCGGCGCCGCGCGCGAAGGCGAGATAGGCCTCCAGCATGCGCTGCATTTCGGCGACGTCCTTTTGCAATTCCTCGGCCTCCTCGCTGTCGCCGATCAGGGCGAGCGACAGCTTGAAGCGGGTCAGAACCGTGCGCAGGTCATGGCTGACGCCGTTCAGCATGGTGGTGCGCTGCTCGATGGCGCGCTCGATGCGGCGCTTCATCTCGATGAAGGCGAGGCCGGCCCGGCGCACCTCGCGCGCGCCGCGCGGCCTGAAATCGCGGTCGCGCCCCTTGCCGAACTCCTCCGCGGCGCCGGCAAGCGAAAGAATCGGCTTGATCTGGCTGCGCAGGAAAATCACGGCGACGACGATGAGGACGAAGGACGTGCCGACCATCCAGAGCAGGAAAATATAGGAATTCGAGGCGTAGGCGGCGCTGCGGTAGGCGACGACGCGCAGGATGGAATCATCGAGCAGGATGCGGATTTCGATGAAGTTCGACCGCCCGACCGTGTCGAGCCAGAACGGGCGGCTGATCTGACGCCGGATCTCGTTCGAGAGCGCCGCGTCGATGATCGGGAAGAAAGGTTTCGGCAGTACCGGCGGCAGCGGCCCCAGCGGCAGAAAATCAGCGTCGATCTTCAGCCGATCCTGGGCGATCCGCGTCACCTCGTCGTCGCTGCCGGGAAATGATTTATGCAGATCGATGATCGCCGCGATGTCCTGCGTCAGCACCGTGGACAGCCGGTTGGTGACGAGCTGCCAATGGCGCTCCATGAACACATAGGTCAAGACGCATTGGAGGATGATCATCGGCGCGATGACGATCAGCGCAGAGCGGGCGTAAAGCCCCTCCGGGAGGATCAGGATGATGCGCCGCCAGAGCCCACGCAAAATCGCGCGGGGACGCTCGATCGAACCGGCGAGGGTGATGCTCAACGCGCGGATCCCGCAGAAGGCCTCGGCGCCGTTCCGCCGCGCTGGCGGCTTGGCTTGCCGCCGGAGGCAGCGAACGGCTGGGCGCTCTTCCTAGCACACTCGCCATTCAGGATAAATCGACGGCCGCGCGGCAGTGTCAGTTCCACAAAATTTGAAGTTGGATGCGGGCGGAAAAGCAGTTTTCCCTTTTCCGCACCGCTAGCGGTCGACCAGCAGCCGGTAGCCTGCCCCCCGCGCCGTCTGCAGATGCAGCGGATTGGCCGGATCGCGCTCGATCTTGCGGCGCAGGCGGTTGACCTGGACATCGACCGTTCGTTCATTGCCGGCGACGCCCGAGCCCGCCAGAGCCTCGCGCGGGACGATCTCGCCGGCGTGCTCGGCGAGCAGCCGCAGCATTTCCCGCTCGCGATCGGTCAGCCGGATGACTTCGTCGCGCTGGCGCAATTCGCCGCGATCGAGATCGAAGCAGAAATCGCCGAACCGCACCTGCGTCACCGGCCCCGGCGCGGCGCGCGGCTTGGCGCGGCGCAGGATCGAGGCGATGCGCAGCGCGAGTTCGCGCGGCTCATAGGGCTTGCCAAGATAGTCGTCGACGCCGCTCTCGAAACCCGTGACGCGATCCTGCGCCTCGGTGCGCGCGGTCAGCATCAGAATGGGAACGCTGGCGAGATCGCTCGCGTCCCGGCGCAGACGGCTGGCGAAATCGAAGCCGTTTTCGCCGGGCATCATCACATCGAGAACGATGAGGTCGAAGGCGAGGCTCTTCAGACAGGCGACCGCCTCGGCCGCGTCTCCCGCCGTGGTGACGCGATACCCCTCTTTGGTTAGCACGCGCGACAGCAGGGCGCGGATGCGGCGGTCGTCGTCAACGACGAGAAGATGCGCGGCGTCATCCGCCGGGGCGGCGGGTGCGCGCCCGGGATCAGGATCAAGGATCACTCTTCCATCTCGCGATGTGACTGGGCCAGTTCACGAATCGCTATGTTCTAAAACGCGAAGCGGGCGGAAAAGTGATTGCCTTTTCCCTTCGCCCGCTCCAGACCCGAGGAGCCAATCTGGAAATTCGCAGCTAACGCGGCTCTTCTCGAACGCGCCGGGCGCGATCCGGGGCAACCACCGCCGCCACTTTTCCCCGCTCGCCCTCGTTGACGAGCGCAAGAAGAAATTCGCCCGCCCGCGCCCGGGATCCTTGCGGCAATCGCGCGAAAACGCGGGCGAAACGCTTCGACTGCACCCGCGCCACATCAAGCGCCAGCGCCTCGCCGTGCAGGGTCGGAAACAAGAGCCGCTGGCGACGATCGCTTTCGCCGGGGCGAGCGACGATATAGTTTCGATCAAGCAAATCCTTCAATACCCGATTGAGGCTTTGCTTCGTGATTCTCAGCATGTCGAGCAATTCGGCGATGGTGAGGCCGGGACGCTTGTTGACGAAGTGCAGCAGCCGGTGATGGGCCCGGCCAAGGCCGAAATTTTCGAGCAGATGATCGGCGTCGCCGACAAGATCGCGATAAGCGAAGAACATCAGCTCGATCATTTCATAGTCAGGCGATTGCCCGTCATCGGCCCGCGTCGCCGCGTCGCCTGGAATGATCGGTTGCTTTTCGAGCGCATTACCCACGCCAAGGCCTTCACTCTCTGTTTTTCCGATATTTCAGCAAATTTTTTCAGCGGTCAATACGAGCGCGAAGAACATTGCCGCGACGGCGCGGCCGCGATGCGACATCACGATAAGTTACAGATAATTGCATTTTTTGCGAAACTGGTCTTTACATCGCTTGCCATGATGAACGAAGCTCCCGCTGGAAAGGGCGCTCGCGTGGCCGTTACGCGCCTCAATCCCGGCCGCGAACGCAGAGCATGAGGAATTGCAGTCAATGTCGGTTTTGCCTTTCGATCAGCGCGACGGCTTTATCTGGATCAACGGCGCCCTCGTCGCCTGGGCCGACGCCAAGCTTCATGTTCTCTCGCATGGCCTGCACTATGCTTCCGCCGTATTCGAGGGCGAGCGCGCCTATGGCGGGCGCATCTTCAAGTCGAGCGAACATTCCGAGCGGTTCAGAGCCTCGGCCGAGATACTCGACTTCACGATCCCCTATTCGGTCGCCGAACTCGACGCCATCAAGCATCAGGTCGTGGCCAAGAATAATTTCGAGAATTGCTACGTCCGCCCGATCGCCTGGCGCGGCAGCGAAATGATGGCCGTCGCGGCGCAGAATTCGACGGTCAACGTCGCCATCGCCGCCTGGGACTGGCCGAGCATGTTCGACATCGAGACCAAGATGAAGGGCATCAAGCTCGACATCGCCGAGTACCGGCGCCCCGATCCGCTGACCGCGCCGTGCCGCGCCAAGGCCGCCGGCCTCTACATGATCTGCACCATCTCCAAGCATCGCGCCGAGCGGCGCGGCTACGCCGATGCGATGATGCTCGACTGGCAGGGCCGCGTCGCCGAATGCACCGGCGCGAATATTTTCTTCGTGTCGAACGGCGCGCTGCACACGCCGATCGCCGACTGTTTCCTCGACGGCATCACGCGGCGGACGGTGATTGAGCTCGCCCGCCGGCGCGGCGTCGAGGTGATCGAGCGGCGCATCATGCCGGAAGAGCTTGCGGGTTTTGAGGAATGCTTCATCTGCGGCACCGGCGCCGAGGTGACGCCGGTCGCCGAGATCGGCCCCTACCGCTTCACCCCAGCGGCGATCTCGCGCGCGCTGATCGACGATTATTCCGCCGAAGTGCAGCCGAAAAAGAAAGCCGCCTGAGCTGCGAGGAGCGCGGCGGCTCCGGAAAGCCGCCGCAAAGGCTCAGCCAGCCGTCGCCAGCATCACGATCCTGACGAGAACGAGACCGCCCGCCAGGACGAGATAGAAGCGTAGCGCGATCATCCAGATTTTGCTCGCGCGCGACATTTGCGCCGGCCCAAGCTCCGAGAGCTTCGGCATCCGCCACATCTCGCGATTCCAGACTTTCGCCGCCTCGCTCTCGACCGGGCGCTTCAGCACGCCCGATGCCAGCGCCGCGACCAGCGCGAGCACGCTCCCGCCACTGAGGATCGCCAGAATCACCGTCTCATCGGTCTGGGCGGGGAACAGGACCGAGGCGGTCAGAATCACCGACAGCAACAACAAGACGACGATGACGGCGCCGGTGAACAGGTTCACCGCGCGGGAATTTGCCCAGGGACCGACGACCTGCCGGTCATTGCAGAGCAGCAGCAAGAACACCGTCGCGCTCGGCAAAAGCACGCCGGCCAGCGTCTGCACCGCATTGGTCAACAGGCCGAGCGGCGCGTTCGGCGTCAGCACCAGTCCGGCGGCGACGGCGACGAGGGCGCAATAAACCGCGTAAAAGCCCTTTGCGTCCGTCACTTTGCGATGCAGCGAGTGACGCAGCGAAAAGACGTCCCCGATGGCGTAGGCGGTGGCGAGCGACACCGCCGCCGCGCCGATCAGGCTCGCATCGATGAGGCCGATGGCGAAGAGCACGCCGGCGATCCGGCCGGCATGGGCCTCAAGGCCAGCGGCGACGCCGGCGGCGTCGGTGAAATTGCCGAATTCGGGGCGGCCGGCGAAAGCGGCCGCGGTGAAGGCCATCATGGCGGCGGCGCCGATCACCACAAGGACGATGCCGAGCCACAGATCGATCCGCTCATAGCGCATGAAGCGGGGCGTGATGCGCTTGTCGATGACATAGCTCTGCTGGAAAAAGAGCTGCCATGGCGCGATGGTGGTTCCGACAATGGCGATCACCAGCAGCATGATGTCGCTCAGCTTGCCGCCAGCCGGAAACTGCGGCGCGAACAGGCCGCGCGCGATCTCGCCGAACGGCGGATGCACCATGACGAACACCGGCACGAGCACGAGGCTGCCGGCGACGAGGGCGAGCGCGAAGCGCTCGAAACGCCGGAAATCGCCCGTCGCGGCGGCCCCCATCACGGCGACCGCCGCCAGAACGACGCCGAGTTCCCGTGGCAGTCCGAGATAGCCAAGGCCCAAAGCGATGCCGATGAACTCGGTGACGATCGTCAGGCCGTTGAGGATGAACAGGTCGATGACGCTGAAGGCGCCCCAGAATTTGCCGAACCGCTCGAAGATCAGGCGCGCGTGGCCGACGCCCGTCACAGCGCCGAGGCGCAGAACCATCTCCTGATTGACGTAGAGGACGGGGACGAGAAAAAGCAGCGTCCACAGCAGCGAGACGCCATAGTTCTGGCCAGCCTGCGTATAGGTGCCGAAGGCGCCTGCGTCATTGTCGCCGACCATGACGATGAGGCCGGGGCCAAGGATGGCGAGGAAGGTCGAAAGCCGCCGCCGCCAGCCATGCCGGGGGCCAGTGTCATGGCGAAGGATCGTTCCGAACGCGCCCTCGATGTGGCCGACATGGGCCTCGTCGAGGACAGCGGTCTTGGCGGCGTCGTTTGAGACGTGGACGGTCATGATTGCCTCCTGGCCGCTGCGGGCGCGGAGGCGGGCCGCTCACGCGGCTGAAACGCCCCGACGCGCCCTGCGGCCGTCTTGATTGACTTGAATCGATGGATCGGGGCGCCCGCCGCAGCCTTCGCAAAGGACTTCGGCGGGCCTACTGGGGCCGTCTTTCATATCGAAACTCCTGGGATGCGAGGGATCGCGCGGCGGCGCGTGCGGAGCATCGCGGCGCGCGCCGCCGAGGTTCGGCGCGAGGGCGCAAGACGCTGGCTCCGCACAGGCGGCGCAATGGTCAAAACGGCGTTTGGCAGCTTTTTCATGGCTCGCCTCCGATCCTGAGATTTATCCAGGACCGGACGGCGAGCGGGGCGGCGGCTTTCAGGCCACTTCGGCGCTCACGCGGGATTCCGGCCCGCGGATGTTGCTATGTCGAGGGGCGATGGATCGCGACGCAGCGCCGCGGCCGAACAGCCCAAGCCTGTACTGCCCATGTCTCTTTCGATGGTTGAGATTCGGGCGGGACGCGCCCGGCCGATCCATCGGAAATGATCTTGCGGCGGCGATCTGTCAACCCCAAAAAATCGCGCGTCACTTGCGCTGGTTAGCGATTCATATCAGTGAGGCTCGGTTGCGCGCATTCGCCGCGCGCAAGAGCCAAAGGTTCGCTCGTGTCATCGATCCAGAATTTCGACGCCGGCAGGTTTCTCGATCTCTGCGTCAGCCTCGCCATCGCCTTCGTGCTGGCCGCGCTGATCGGCGCCGAACGCCAGTACCGGCAACGCAACGCCGGGCTTCGCACCAATGTGCTGGTCGCCGTCGGCGCCGCCGCCTTCGTGACGCTCGGCATGCGCGTCAACGGAGCCCCCGGCGCGACCCAGATCGCCGCCTATGTCGTCTCCGGCATCGGCTTTCTCGGCGCCGGCGTCATCATGAAGGAGGGCGCGCAAATTTCCGGCCTCAACACCGCCGCGACGCTGTGGTGCTCGGCCGCCGTCGGCGCCCTTTGCGGGGCCGGCCTCGCGGCGGAGGCGGGCGCGCTGACCCTCGCGATCCTCGCCGGCAATACGGCGTTGCGACCGCTGGTCAACGCCATTAACCGCGCGCCGATCGACGAGCAGACGTCGGAGGCGACCTATGAGGTTCATGTCGCGACGCAACCGGAGAACGTCGGCGAAGTGCGCGACCTCCTGACCGACGCACTCGAGCAGGCGAATTATCCGATCCGCGAAATTGAGGTCTTCGTACGCGGCCCCGGCGTCAGCGAGATCGTCGCGACCCTGATCAGCGACGCCGTCGATCCGGTCGAGCTTGACGCGGTGGCCAGCCTCGTCGAGCAATCGCCGCATGTTTCCTACGCGAGCTGGGCCTCCAGCACACCCGAATAGTCGGCAATCGGAGAGACGAACGAATGCCGGAAACGCAAAAGCCGGGGCGCGGCATGTCGAAAGGCCGCATGGAGGCCTTCACCGATGGCGTCGTCGCCATCATTATCACCATAATGGTGCTGGAGCTGAAGGTTCCAGCGGGCCATGATTTCGCGGCGCTCGCGGCGAGCCTGCCGGTGTTCCTCGCCTATGTGCTGAGCTACATCAACATCGGCCTCTACTGGAACAACCACCACCACCTGATGCAGGCGGTGGAGCGCGTCAATGGCCGCGCCCTGTGGGACAATCTGTTTCTTTTGTTCTGGCTGTCGCTCGCGCCCTTTGTGATCCGCTGGATGGACGAGAGCGATTTCTCCGCTTTGCCGACCGCCGCCTATGGCGTCGTCTTCGCGATGGCGGCGATCGGCTATTTCCGGCTGCAGGCGGAGATCATTCGCTGCAACGGCCCGGATTCCGTTCTCGCCACTGCGATCGGCGACGATCGCAAGGGCAAGCTGTCGCTGACGCTGTATATTCTCGCCATTCCGCTCGCCTTCGCCTCGCCCTGGCTATCGATCGCGATCTATGTCGGCATCGCAGCCATGTGGTTCGTTCCCGACAAGCGGATCGAGCGACTGCACGAAGGATAGCGTTCGCGCGCTCAGGCCATCGCCGCGGCGCGGGCGTTTCTGCGAATGGCTTGCGGCGGCAGATTGAACGCGCGCAGAAAGGCGCGGCGCATCCGGTCGCGATCGGCGAAGCCGGTTTGGCGGGCGACGACGTCGATCGGATGGCGGCTTTGCTCCATCATCAGCCGCGCCGCCTCGACGCGGAGATTCTCGATCGCCTTGGCCGGCGACTGACCGGTTTCGGCGCGGAACGCCCGGCTGAACTGGCGCGGGCTGAGATGGGCCGCTTCGGCCAGTTCGCCGACCGTCAGCGGGGCCTCGAGATTGCGCCGCGCATAGGCCAGCGCGCTCTGGATGCGGTCGGATTTCGGCTCCAGCTCCAGCAGCGCCGAAAACTGCGACTGGCCGCCCGCGCGGCGGTGGTAAAGCACCAGTTTCTTCGCGACCGCCCGAGCCGCTTCGGCGCCGAGATCGCTTTCGATCAGGGCCAATGCGAGGTCAATGCCCGCGGTCATGCCGGCCGACGTCCAGACCGGACCGTCATTGACGAAGATCCGGTCCGCGTCCATCTTCACCTTGGGAAAGCGCGCCTGCATGTCGCGTGCGTAAAACCAGTGGGTCGTCGCGCGGCGGCCGTCGAGCAGGCCAGCCTCGGCAAGGACGAATGCGCCGGTGCAAATGGAAGCGACCCGCCGGCAGCGCTCCGGCGCCCGCCGCACGAAATTGATCAGTCCCGGCGTCGAGGGTTCAATCGTTGCGCTGCCGACGACGATCAGCGTGTCGTAATCGGCGTCGCCGAAGGGCTCCGTCTCCGCCCGCATGCCAGCCGAACTGGCGACGCCGCCGCCGCTCTCGGACAACAGATGAATGTCGTATTTCCGCTCGCCCGCGAGCATGTTCGCGGTTTCGAATGCCGACACGGCGGCGAAGCTCATCACCGAAAAGCAGGGAAAAACGATGAATCCGATGCGTTGCATGTCGCGCCTGCTTATGTCCTAAAACGCCGTATATATGACATTTGAGACGCGGCGCTTCAAGCCTATATCCATCTCCAGCGCACATCGACGCAATGGAGGAAGACTGATGAGCAAGAATGAAACGAAGGGGACGGCCCTGATCACCGGCGCATCCTCAGGGATCGGCGCGGTCTATGCGGACCGGCTCGCCAGGCGCGGCTTCGACCTCATCCTCGTCGCACGCAACAAAGCCCGGCTCGCCGCGCTCGCCGAGCGGCTGCGATCCGAAACCGGGCGCTCGGTCGCCGCAATCGCCGCCGATCTCACCAACAAGGCGGATCTCGCCCGGGTCGAGGCGGCCCTGCGCGAAGACGCGCGCATCACCCTGCTGGTCAACAATGCCGGGACCGGCTCCGTCGCCCCGCTGCTCAGCGCCGACGTCGACAGCATGGAGGACATGATCGCGCTCAATGTCAGCGCGCTCACCCGCCTCACCTATGCCGCGGCGCCGGGCTTCGTCGCCCGCGGCCATGGGACCATCGTCAATATCGCCTCGATCGTCGGGATCGCGCCGGAATCGATGAACGGCGTCTACGGCGCCACCAAGGCCTATGTCATCGCGTTCAGCCATTCGCTGCAGCATGAGCTGGCCGACAAGGGCGTCCGCATTCAGGCGGTCCTTCCGGGCGCGACGGCGACGGAGTTCTGGGATCTCGCCGGCATGCCGCACCAGAATTTGCCAAAGGCCATCGTGATGTCGGCGGAGGATATGGTCGACGCCGCGCTCGCCGGTCTCGATCAGGGCGAACGCATCACGATCCCGGCCCTGCCGGACGGCAGCGAGTGGGACGCCTACGAGGCGGCCCGCCGCGCGATGGCGGGGAAGCTTTCGAACGCCGTTCCGGCCGCGCGCTACAGGGTCGCGCAAGCCCAGCACGCCTAGCGCGAACCGCAGCGGGATGAGGAACAGGGGAAACCGCCTCTCCTCGTCCCGTTGCAGGGATCTAAATCGGCGACATTGATGATTCAGGGCCCCACGTAGCGGATCTTCACGCCTCTCGCATCAACGATCGGCACGCCCGCCGAAAGCCCGGGCTCGGCCGCCGAGCGCCCGACGACGAGCTGCGACTGCGCGCCCTCGCGCCCGCCGGCGACGGCGAGGAGGGCGGTGAGCTTGCGGCGGGAAAGAGCTTCCGCATCCGAAACGCTGGCGAAATCGTCCTGCGTGTGATGTGACCGCTCCAATCCGACGAAGACGCGCAGCCCCTCCGCCGTCATCACCGCATCGCCGTCCCGCAAAGTTTCGTCGTCCATCACATCGACCGCCATGGGCGCAACGAGATGCTTCGCCTCGACGATCCTGTGGCGCGGCGCAGCCGCCACTTTCTTCTTATGATGCTCGACATGGGCGATGCGATGACGGACGAAATGAGGCGCCGGCCGGTAAATCGGCATCGCGGGCTGAGCGGGCTGGGCAGACGGAAACAGGAAATCGAAGAAGCCGGCGCAAGCTGGGCCGGCCGGCATCGCGAGCAAGATGCCCACGACCGGCCCGACGCCAAAGCGGCGCGCGCGCCGCGTCAAATCGAGATCTGACGCCGCCTTTCGCGACAATTTTCTGTAGATGCCTTCCCAAGAAGCGGCGAAGCTCATGTTGGTCGCCTTCAATATGGCGTGTAAACCCACGCCTGTTGCTTGAAATAAAGCCCCCGAAGGGGCGTCGAGCCAAAACGGCCCGCAGCTGCAATAACCATAATATGATTGCAATCGGACTACGCTCGTCAACCAGAATCTTGACGCAGGAGTCTCTACGCCGCACGGCAACTTCAGGTTGTCATGTCATCGATCTGTTGCGGCCGTGTTGAAGCTACAGAGCGGCGAACGCTGCTCAACCGTCGCGCCTACCCCTCGAGCCCCAGCGCGGCCCTCACCTTGCGCGAATAACCGTAAATGTCTTCGCGCAACTGCAGGCGGCCCAAATTATCGACCTCCGCGGTGAAATATTCGATATGGATCGGCAAGGGCCGCGCGAGATAGACGTAGCGCTCCTTGCCGCCGATGAGCTTCATGAGGCGCTCCTCGCTCCAGCCAGGTCCAAGCACGGTCTGCGCGAAGCGGAACGGATCGTCGACGCGCACGCAGCCATGGCTGAAGGCGCGCTTGTCCTCCGCGAAGAGCGCGCGCATCGGCGTATCGTGCAGATAGACTGAATAGTCGTTCGGGAACATGAATTTGATGCGCCCGAGCGCGTTGCGCTCGCCAGGCGGCTGGCGCACCATCAGCTGGCCGTCGTGGTAGCTCGTCTCGTAACCATGGGCATGCAGATAGCCGAGGCGGCCGCCGCCTTTGGGCAGCAACTCCTTGCGAATGATCGACTGCGGCACGTTCCAGGATGGATTGACGATCAGAAATTGCATCCTGTTGGAAAACAACGGCGTCGGCGTCGCCTCCTTGCCGACGACGACGCGATTACGCTGCGTCACGACGCCGTTCTCGACGACGACGACCTCGTAATTGGGAATATTGACCTCGACCCGGCTGTCGCCCATGTCGCGCGGCATCCAGCGCCAGCGCTCCATATTGGCGATGATCTCAGCCTCGAGCTGTTGCGGGGCGCCGCCCGACAGAAGCGCGATGGTGCGGGCGGTCAGCTGACCAGACGGCGGCAGGCCGTTCGCCCTCTGGAAATCGGCGACCGCGCTGGCGACTTTGGTGTCATAGACGAGGCCCTGGCGAGGCCCGTCAATCTGTTCGTCGACGCTTAGCCGTGAGCGGATCAGCGGCACGCGCGGATCGCGCATGCCGACCTTCAGGGCCGGTCCGGCGGGTATGGCCGGGCCGCCCGCCGCCGGCGCGCGCCGATTGCGCAACTCGACGAGCTTTGCGCGCAGGGCCTGATAGCCCTTCTGCGGCGGGTTGAAATTCTGCAGCGCCGCGCCGGCGCCAGACCCGGCGGATGAGACGATCGAAAGGATGACGGCGGGATCGGCCAAAGTCGGCCGCGCGCCGATCAGGCGCGAAATGGCCTGCGGATCGACGCGCGAGCCGCTGGCCTCGCGGCCATAGGCGACGACCGCCTCGCTCAGCGCGACGTCGGCGCTGGCGATTGCGTCGGGAGAACCATCCTCTGCGAAGCGGATGGACGCTCCCTTGGGATTGAGCCCGTCCTCGCCGGCGCGCTGAAGACGCTGCAGCGTCGGGGCGACTTCGAGGTCGGGCGCGCCGCCGTGCCACCACAAGGGTGCGAAATCGCGCGCCGCGTAATAGGCGGCGATGGCTTCATTCTCGCGGCGGCGCTCGGCGCCGGCGGGATGAGCCTTGTCATGTTCGGCCTGCGCGTCGAGTGCCGCCTTCACCGCCGCATTAAACGGCGGCAGCGCTTGCGCTGCAGGGTCCGCAACCGCCGCTGGCGGCGCGTCGGCGGCGGCTGGGGGGTCGATTGGCGCGGAACCGCTTTGCGGCGCGCCGTCCGGCGGAATCAGCGGCAGCTTGTCGATCTGCGCCAACGCCGCGAAATCAGCGGCGAGCGGCGCCGCAACGGTTTGAGCCTCAAGCGCGCGCGCGGGCGCCCCGCCGAAGGCGAGGGCCAGCGCCAAAGCGGACGCACTCCTCAAAAAGGCTTCACCGACCGGCAGGCGCATCGTCTCAACTGACCCCTTAAGCGATTCCCGATCAGGCATCGTCATCCCGCATATAGGAAGACGGACGCTGACTGACACTACAAAACAGAGTGAAGCTGTACGGTGCGGCGCCGCACGCGAAGCCCCGCCCGGAAAACGCCCGGCTCACGCCGCCGCCTCTTCGCCGCGCCCGGCGTCGGCCGGGACGCTTTCCTCCGCCCCGGCGTCGGGCCCAAGCCCATATTCCTTCATCTTGCGATAGAGCGTTGAGCGGCCAATGCCAAGCTTTCGCGCCATCGCCGACATGCGGCCGCGATAATGGACGAGCGCGAAGCGGATGGCCTCCGCCTCAAGCTCGTCGAGCTTGCGCATGTCGCCGCCCTCGTCGAGCAGCGCGAGCGCATTCGGGTCGGCGATTTCGACTTGCGCCCGCTCGGCTTCCCGCGCCGGCGCGAGCGGCGCGCGCGGGGGCGCCGCCGGAATGCGCGCGTCGAATCCCGGGACCACCGCCGCGATCTGCGGAAATTCGGCGACGGTCAGCTCGTCGCCCTCGGCGAGGACGACGGCGCGAAACACGGCATTCTCCAATTGCCGCACATTGCCGGGCCAGTCGTAGGCGCCAAGGAGGCTCAGCGCGCCGGCCGACGGCCCGCGCAAGCGCTTGCCCTCCAGCGCCGAAAAACGGGCGCAGAAACGCCGCGCGAGGCCGGCGATGTCGCCCTGGCGGCGGCGCAGCGGCGGAATGGCGATCGGATGCACATTGAGGCGATAATAGAGATCCTCGCGGAAGCGGCCGGCCTTGACCCGTTCGAGCAGATCGTCCGTCGTCGCGGCGATCAGGCGGATATCGGCCCTGACTGCGCGTCCGCCCCCAGCGGGTTCGACCTCGCCCTGCTGCAGCGCGCGCAGGAGCTTCGCCTGCAGCTGCATCGGCAGGGCGCCGACATCGTCGAGAAAGAGCGCGCCGCCATGCGCCTCGGCAAATTTGCCGGCCTTGCGCTCGCCCGCATCCGTGCTTCTGTCCAGACCGAACAGCGTCGCTTCGATGGCGTCGGCGGGCAGGGCGCCGCAGGCGAGCGTCACGAAGGGACGCCCGCGCCGGTCGGAAGCGCCAAGGATCGCGCGTGCAAAGGCTTCCTTGCCGACGCCCGCCTCGCCCTCCAGCAGCACCGGAGCCGTGGATTTCGCGGCGCGCTCGCCAAGCCGGACGGCGCGCTCCATCTCCGGCGTCCGCCCGGCGACATCGGAAAATGACAAGGCGCCCAGCGCCTGGCGCCCGAGGCGAAGCGTTTCGGCCTCCAGCGCGGCGAGGCGCAGGGCGTTCTTGATCGCCGCCTGCAGCCGCTCCGCGCCATCGGGCTTCAGGACGAAATCCACCGCGCCGGCGCGCAGCGCGCAAACCGCCGCCTCAAGCGCGCCCTGCGTCGTCTGCACGATGACCGGAACGGCGAAAGGCGCGCCGCGCAGCCGGCCGAGCACGGCCATGCCGTCGAGGCCGGGCATGACGAGATCGAGGATCATGAGATCGACGCGCGGGGCGAGCGGGTCCGCGAGCCGCTCCAGCGCAAGCGCGCCGCTCGCCGCCGTCTCCGCGCCGAAACCGAAGCGGTGAACCAGCACTTCGAGCAGGCGGCGTTGCACGGGATCATCGTCGACAATGAGGATTTTCGGGGACATGAGGCCTCGCGCGACCCCGGCCCGGCGCTTGAACGACAAGCGCCGGAACCCGCCGGCCTGCAAATCAATCGGCGAGGCGAAGCGCCCCGACGCGGACATGCTGGCCGATTAGGGTAAATGAGGCGTTAACGGCGCCGCGAAAGCCTGAGCGCAACACGCGTCGAGCGGCGAATACCTGTTCAGCCGTGGGGCGGCCTTTCGTAGCCAAAGGAGTTCCATAGCCTATTTCGTAAGTGGGTCAGGGCGAGAGGAAGATCGTCTCCCCACGTTTCAACTACTAAATCCGGTAACATGAACTCATCTCTATCGAGTATAGGCTCATCGAAATATGAGGCACCTCCAGCGACCCTGTAGCCCCGCCTCGCAATAATGGTTCCGAAGACCACAACGGGGCCATCGATTCCAAGCGCCGCGTGAATTTGCGTCGTGTTGCCGCTTATCCAGCTAGTCATAAGTCCGTCAGGAGTCACGCCGTTGAATCCCGGCGCCCCTTCTCTCAGCATCGGGAATGCTGAAAAATATTCCACCGCTCCATTTCGAAACGCTTGAACCAGCCAAGCCGCCGGATTGCTCGCTGGGAAATAGAGAACTCCGTCGATATTAGGAGACCAATCTTGCCCACTTCCAGCACCTCTTTTCGGCATAAAATGCATTGAGTTTTTTATCAGATCGCCGACTGCCAATATTTCCGACGAAAAAATGAGTTCAATGGGACGGTATGAATTAGCAAATAGGGTAGCGCTGGAATATCTCTCGGTAAATCCTTCGCTATAAACTTGGAGACACGGCCTGTCCTCCATAAACGTATGCGGTCCAGAAGCTCCAAAGCTCCGACGACACCATGCCTTATTTCGTCGCTCGTTAGTCGGTGTTTACCGGCGGAGTTGCGGCCGTATATGCTATAGTCATTTTGAAATATCGTCTGATATGGAGGGTTTAGGCCCTTTGGAATTCGGACGACAAAAGCCATCTTTCCGTTGCATAAACGAACACCTTTTATTTTAAGCCCGATTAGAGAGGGCCTAATTCCGTCTCTAATTATGTTTTCAAGTCGCAAAATTTCTTTATCGGCGTCGTCGACGTCCACGCCAACTATCTCTGTTGGATTTCCCTTGTCCTCATTTACCCCTAATATAAGATGGCCTCCTCGGGCATTAGCGAACGAGCTTACGTCGCGTAAAAATTCTTTTTTGTCCGCGTCCGAATTGCCAACTTTGTCTCGTTTGTAGTCGAGACTTTGACCTTCCGAGACACCATTTTCTAATAACTCATGGAGAGTTGCTTCTGAGACGGTGTCAATCGGCGTCGTATCAAGTGCCATTCTGACCCTCATGTTTTCCAACAACGGGCAAGTATTTCCCGTGATTAAATCGCTGAATACCACGCTTGGTTCAAAAAGGTTGATCTTTCCGCGCGCGCTCCGGTATGACTGCTGGCGGCGCGTCATTCAGGCGAAGCCCCTCCAAGGATCAGGATCTTCCATGCTCAGAACCCGCGCGGGCTTTCCCGATATTTTTCGCGCCCCCGCCGAAGCGCGCGAGGCTCAGGCGGCCGCGGATCTGGGCGCCCTGCCGGAGTGGAACCTCGCCGACCTTTACGCAGCCCCCGATGATCCCGCCTTCGCCGCCGACCTCGCCCGCGCCGCGGCCGACAGCGCGGCTTTCGCCGAAGATTTTCGCGGCAAGATCGCGACGCTCGCCGAGGACAAGACCGGCGCGGCGCTGGCCGAGGCCGTCGCGCGCTATGAGGCGCTCGATGAACTGCTCGGGCGCATCGGCTCCTACGCCGGGCTCGTCTATGCCGGGGACACCTCCGACCCCGCGCGCGGCAAATTCTACGGCGACACGCAGGAGAAGCTCACCGCCGCGACTTCCGATCTCCTGTTCTTCGAACTTGAGCTGAACCGGCTCGACGATGGCGCGCTCTCCGCGGCGCTGGCCGCCGGGCCGTTGGCGCATTACCGGCCGTGGATCGAGGACATCCGCAAGGGCAAGCCCTACCAGCTCGACGACCGGCTGGAGCAATTGTTCCACGAAAAATCGACGACCGCCTACAGCGCCTGGAATCGCCTGTTCGACGAGACCATCACCGCGCTGCGCTTCGAGGTCGATGGGCAGCCGCTCGCCATCGAGCCCGTGCTGAACCTGTTGCAGGACCCCAAGGAAGAGACGCGCGAAAAGGCCGCCAAGGCGCTCGGCGCGGTGTTCAAGGACAATTTGCGCCAGTTCACGCTGATCACCAACACGCTGGCCAAGGACAAGGAAATTTCCGACCGCTGGCGCGGCTTCAAGGATGTCGCCGATTCGCGCCATCTCTCGAACCGCGTCGAGCGCGAGGTCGTCGATGCGCTGGCCAGCGCCGTGCGCGCCGCCTATCCGCGCCTGACGCACCGCTACTACAGGCTCAAGGCCAAATGGTTCGGCAAGCCGGCGCTGAAATTCTGGGACCGCAACGCGCCGCTGCCCGACGTGCCGACCAAAATCTACAGCTGGGCGGACGCCCGCGGCGCGGTGCTTGGCGCCTATGGCGATTTTTCGCCGAAAATGGCCGGCATCGCCGGACGCTTCTTCGACGAGCGCTGGATCGACGCGCAGGTGCGGCCGGGCAAGAGCCCCGGCGCCTTCGCGCATCCGACCGTGCCGTCGGCGCATCCTTACGTACTGCTGAACTATCAGGGCAAGCCGCGCGACGTGATGACGCTCGCCCATGAACTCGGCCATGGCGTGCATCAGGTGCTCGCCGCCCATAATGGCGCGCTGATGGCGCCGACGCCCCTGACGCTCGCCGAGACGGCCTCTGTGTTTGGCGAGATGCTGACTTTTCGTGCTTTGCTCGCGCGCGCCGATACGGTCGCCGAACGCCGCGCCATGCTGGCCTCGAAGGTCGAGGACATGCTGAACACGGTGGTGCGGCAGATCGCCTTCTATTCGTTCGAGCGCCGCGTCCACACCGAGCGCCGCAACGGCGAACTCACCGCCGAGCAGATCTGCGATTTCTGGATGAGCGAGCAGAGCGAGAGCCTTGGCCCCTCGATCGAACTCACCGAGGACTACAGGGCCTATTGGGCCTATATCCCGCATTTCATCCATTCGCCCTTCTATGTCTACGCCTACGCCTTCGGCGATTGCCTCGTGAATTCTCTCTATGGCGTCTATCAGAATGCCCGCGAAGGCTTCGCCGGGCGCTATTTCGCGCTACTCTCGGCGGGCGGCGCCAAGCCCTATGGCGAACTCCTTGCGCCATTCGGCCTCGATGCGCGCGATCCCGCCTTCTGGCAGATCGGCCTTGGCATGATCGAGGGCCTCATCGGCGAGCTGGAGGCGCTTGAGGGCCAGCATTGAGCAGGTCCAGCGGCGTGCGCGCCCCGGCCCTGATCCGCTGGAATCTCCTCATCACGGATTTCGGCTTCGCCCTCTACTGGCTGGTCACGGCGCTTCATCTGCTGCCCCGGTCCGTGCTGTTCAAGGACTATGACAATCCGATCCTTCAGGCATGGAACTGGTCATTCGCGCCGCTCGATCTGCTCGCTAGCGCGCTCGGCTTCGCCGCATTGGCGAGCGCCCGCGCCGGGAACCCCATCTGGCGAGGGCTTGCCCTTCTGTCGGCGGCGCTGACGTTCTGCGCGGGCTTCATGGCCCTGTCGTTCTGGAGCATTCGCGGCGATTTCGATTTCGTCTGGTGGGCGCCGAACGCCTATCTCGCGGCCTGGCCGCTCATCGCCCTGCCGGCGCTGCTCGGCAACTCGAAGCAAGGTTCCTGACGCCCATGTCCTGGCTTTATCTCGCAATCGCCATCGTCTCCGAAGTCGTCGCCACCTCGGCGCTGAAATCGACCGAGGGCTTCACGCGCCTCGCGCCGTCGCTCATCGTCGCGGCGGGCTATGCGATCGCCTTCTTCTCCCTCTCGCTGACCCTGAACGACATTCCGGTCGGCGTCGCCTATGCGGTGTGGTCGGGCGCCGGAATCGCACTCGTCTCCGTCATCGCCTTCGTTTTCTACAACCAGACGCTCGGCGCGGGCGAACTCGCCGGCATGGGGTTCATCGTTTTCGGTGTCGTGCTGCTCAATCTGTTTTCGAAAGCGCCACACTGAAAGGCGCCATTCGGTCGCGCGCTGCGCGAGCGATCCGAGGCCGCATCACGCCGCTCTCGAAAACTCCTCGAACGCCGCCAGCGCATTGGCCGCATACATCAGCGACGGGCCGCCGCCCATATAGACCGCCATGCCCAGCATTTCCTCCAGCTCGATCTTGGTCACGCCGAGCTTGACGAGAGTCTGGACGTGGAAGCCGATGCAGGCGTCGCATCGCGCAGCGACCCCAAGGGCGAGCGCGATCAGCTCCTTGGTTTTCTTGTCGAGCGCGCCGTCCTGCGTCGCCGCGCGCGCCAGGTCGCCAAAGCCTTTCATGACTTCGGGAAGGTCGGCGCGAAGGGTCGCTAGGTTCTTTGAAACACCAGTGGTTAGCTCGCGGTATCCCGCGGCGGAGAGAGTCATATCGCAATGCTCCGAGAGATTATTTTTGCGGGTTGGAACAGGTATTTAGGCCAATGAGGCGATAGGCGGGGCAGAAACGAAAAAGGCCGGTCGCCAGCGGTACGACGCCGATCCAGCCCCACGCGCCAATCACGCCACTCAAGGCGCCCGCGATCAGGGCGAGACCAAGCACGATGCGCGCGATCCGGTCGATTGTTCCGACATTGGCTTCCATGGCGAATCCTCCTCCGACGACGGCCTCAGCGCCATCCTTTGCCTATATAGGGCTAGACATTATATAAATCAATATAATATATTATGACATATTGAAAGGATGCCATGGATCAGATGACCCCGCCCGTCGACATCGAGGGGATGCGGGCCGCCGCCGGCGCCGCGACCGCCCTGCTGCGCGTCCTCGCCAATGAGGACCGCCTTTTGCTGCTGTGCCAGATGACCGCCGGCGAGAAATCGGTCGGCGAACTCGAGGCGCTGCTCGACATCCGCCAGCCGACGCTCTCCCAGCAATTGGGCGTGCTGCGAAACGAGGGGCTGGCGACGACGCGCCGCGAGGGCAAGCGCATCTATTACGCCATCGCCGATCCGCGCGTTCGCGCCGTGCTGGAAGTGCTCTACGGGCTCTATTGCGCGAAGGCGTGAGGCGCGCCGGCCGGGGCCGCTGCTCTTGAGCGCCCGGTTTGCCTCATCGCCGGCAGCCGATTACGATTGGACAGGTCCAATTATAGACAAGTCTGATTTTCAAGTCGGCGGCATATTAACGACGGACGCATCGTCATGGCGGAAAACACTTCTTCAATCGTCGAGATAAACCTTTCACCCTTCAGTGTTTCCAACCAATTCTCGATCCATCCGCTGCTGGTCGTTCCGATCATATTCGGCTTGATCTTCGTCATCATTATGCTCTTGTTTGTGAGCGTCCCGCTCGCCCTCGCCCTCGGCGCCGTCGCGCTCGCGGCGATCATCGTAAACTTCATCATCACGACGCGGCGCCGATTGAGCGCCTCTACGACCGGCCGCAAGACCGACTTCATCCCGGCCGAACAATTGGACCAACGGCCTCCGGCATTTGACCGCACATTCGGCGAAATCATCCAGACGGTTGATAGGTTCCGGTCAACTGTTGAGGCGGGCGCCGCGCCGCGGAGCGCCGCCGGGATGTCGAAGCGAACCCATGCCGCTATTTACAACGTGCTTGGCGTCCTCATCGTCGTGATCGGGCTGCCGCTGATTTTTGCGCTCCATCTGGGCGGCGCGCTGATCGGCCCGGCGGTCATTCTCGTCGTCGGCGCGATGTACGCCATGTTCACGCGCGCGCGGCGCGTGTTGCAGCTCAGCGCCGAAGCGGCGCAATTGGGCGATTCGCGGCCGCCGATCCTGTTTCTGCGTTCGTTTCAGGACGACAGGTACAAGCTGAAGGAACGCGTGCGCGTCGCCGGCGTGCCGATCAACCAGCCGCTTCGCATGGAAGAGGCGTTGGCAGTGCGGTTTCGCGACTTCGGTCCGTTCCTGGCAGTCGGAGAACCGGGCGAGGGACTGCCGCAACTGGGCGCGGCGCGCGCCTATCTTTCCGACGATCAGTGGCAGGCCGCGGTGTTGAACTGGATCAGGGACTCGCGGTTGATCGCGATGCTGTGCGGCCCGACCCAGTGGATCCACTGGGAAATGCAGAACATCATCCGGTTTCAGCGGCTCGATCGCGTGCTGTTGCTGCTGCCGCCCGGCCGCAAGCCGGGCTCGGCGACGGGGCGCAAGCGGCAGGAGCGATGGGATAATATCGTTCGCTCGCTCGAACAGACGCCCTACGCATCGACGCTGCGGCAGCTTCAGATCGACGACATCCTGCTGGTCCAGTTCCGGCCGGATGGCCGCGTGCGCGTGTTTCGCAGCGCCAGCGATCTGGTTCAGGATTACGAACTTGCACTGACGCTCGCGATCTATACGGCGCTGACGGAGCCCGGCGCCGCCGAGGCGCTGGCGGCCAGCGAACCCGCCGCGCCGCTGACCCTGTCGCAAGACGATGCAGGCGATGCAACCAGGGCGGCGGCGCCGCCGCGAGACAATTGGCTCGCCGCCAAATTCGCGCTGTCGGGGCTTGTCGGCGGCGTCATCGCGAGCGGCGTGGCGGCGGCGACGGCGGGAATCGATCGCTGGCTGATGACCTCGATCCGAAGCACGATTTTCGCCGCCGCCGTCTCGGCGGTTGCGGCAATCTTCTACAACAAGGGCGGACGGTTTCTTGGTTGGCTGTTTGGCTGCATCGCGGCGGCGTATTTCTTGGCCTCCACCGCCGGATATTTCATTTCCACATCGCTTCCGCGCTACGCCTTGAGAAATGGCTTTGTCCAAACCGGCTTCGTCATCACCTGGCTGCTTATTCCGATCTGCGTCTTCGCCGCCCTGGCGTTGCGCTTCAGGAATTTCCGCCACGGCCGGGTGTGGTTTGCCGCGCTCGCGGCGGGACTTCTGATCGGCGTGCTGGCGCCGTTCGGCTTCTCGGCCCGCGATGGCCAGGCGCTGGCAGCGCTGCGATTCTCGGCAGCGCCATGGACGCTCCTCGCCGCTTGCATCGGATACGGCCTGTCGGTGCGCGATGATCCCTGGTAGCGAGGCTCAAGACAACTTCAGCATCGCAACCGGGCTCGTCTCCTTCTACCTGACGAACCCGAGAATATCCTTCACCGCCGCCATGTTCTCCCGCGCGATCGCCCTTGCGCGCAAGGTTCCGTCGGCGAGCACGCCATCGATATAGGTGACGTCGTCTTTCAGCCGCTTCATCTCGGCGCCGATCGGGCCGATTTTCGCAACGGCCAGTTCGACCAGCGCCGCCTTGAAAGCCGAGAAATTGCCGCCGCCGAACGCGCTCAAAACCGCCGCCCGCGTCTCGCCATTCAGCGCCGCATAGATGCCGACGAGATTTTCGGCCTCGGGCCGGTTGGCGAGGCCCTCGATCTCGGAGGGCAGAGGCTCGGGATCGGTCTTCGCCTTGCGCACCTTTTGCGCGATCGTGTCGGCGTCGTCCGAAAGATTGATGCGCGAATAATCGGATGGGTCCGATTTCGACATTTTCTTCGCGCCGTCGCGCAGACTCATGACGCGCGTCGCCGGCCCCTGAATCAGCGGCTCGGGCAGCGGGAAAAAGGCGTCGCCATGGCCCTGCGCCGCGATCGATTCGGCAAAGTCCAGATTGAACTTCTGCGCGACGTCACGCGTCAGCTCCAGATGCTGCTTCTGGTCCTCGCCAACGGGCACATGCGTCGCGCGATAGAGCAGGATGTCGGCGGCCATCAGGCACGGATAGGCGTAGAGCCCGACTGAGGCGTTCTCGCGATCCTTGCCGGCCTTCTCCTTGAACTGCGTCATGCGGTTCAGCCAGCCCATGCGGGCGACGCAATTGAACACCCAGGCGAGTTCGGCGTGTTCGGCGACCTGGCTCTGGTTGAATATGATGTGCTGCTTCGGATCGACGCCCGACGCGATGAAGGCCGCCGTCACCTCGCGGATGCTCGCCTTCAGTTCAGGCGGGTTCTGCGGTACGGTGATTGCATGAAGATCGACGACGCAATAAACGCAGTCATGCGTGCGCTGCAGCTCGACGAATTTGACGATCGCCCCGAGATAATTGCCAAGATGCAGGTTTCCCGTCGGCTGTACGCCGGAGAAAACGCGCTCGACGAATTGCGCCATGTTCTAACGAGGCTCCTTGCGATCGACATTGCCGGCGGCGAACGGCTATCGCAAGGATTGCGGCGCAAGGCAAGCGGCGGCCGTCCGCGATCGGCCGCCGACGACGAAATGGGCGCTAACGCGCGCGGCGCCGGCGGCGTTTCGCCTTACGCCGCCGCGACTTGCGCGGCGGTCTTGTCGAGGAAGCCTCGAATCGCCGCTGCGATCTCCTGCGCATGCGTTTCGAGGGCGAAATGGCCGGTTTCAAACAAGCGCACCTCGGCCTCCGAATTGTCGCGCCGGAACGCCTCCGCGCCAGCCGGCAGAAAGAACGGATCGTTCCTGCCCCAAACCGCGAGGAACGGCGGGCGCCGCTCGCGGAAATAGGCCTGGAACTTCGGATAGAGCGCGACATTGCTGGCGTAATCGAGGAAAAGATCGAGCTGAATCTGGTCATTGCCGGGTCGGGCGAGCAGGGCGGAGTCAAGCGCATAGGATTCCGGCGCGATGAGGCTCTCATCGGCGACGCCATGGACATATTGCCACTTTGTCGCCTCGGGCGTCAGAAAAGCGCGCAACGCCTCGCGATTGGCGGCGCTCGGCTCGCGCCAATAGGCCTGGATCGGATTCCAGCCCTCGCTCAACCCTTCTTCATAGGCGTTGCCGTTTTGCGAGATGATTGCGGTCACGCGCTCGGGCCGCGCCAGGGCGAGACGGAAGCCAACCGGCGCGCCGTAGTCGAACACGTAGATCGCGTAGCGAGTCAGGCCTACAGCGTCGGTGAAACCCTTGATGACCGTGGCGAGATTGTCGAAGGTAAATTCGAAATCCGCGCCGGGCGTCGTGAAGCCGAAGCCCGGCAGGTCCGGCGCGACGATGTGGAAGCGATCCGCGAGTAGCGGAATGAGGTCGCGGAACATATGCGAGGAGGTCGGAAAACCGTGCAGCAACAGCAGGGTCGGGTGGCGGGGATCGCCCGCCTCGCGGTAGAACAGCTGATGGCCATCGACGGAAGCGGTGCGGTAGTGAACCATGGCGGACTTCCTTTGAAAGGCGCGCGCTTTGCGCTGGCGCGCTAACCTGTAACATCGTAGCTTGAAGGTTAGCATGACACGATAACCTGTCAACTGCATATTTGATGGTTAGCATACACGCGCCCGCCGCACGGCGAAACCTGGATAAAATCATGACCCGTCCGCCAAACGACCGGCCCGACCCGTTTTTCATCGGCGACCATCTCGCGCTGGATTTTCTCAACACCGTCGCGGGCGATGGAACAGAATGGCTGACCAACGGCGCCGATCTCGTCGACTGGCTGGAGAAGGCCGGCGCGATCGATCGCGCGGCGGCTGCAAAATTCCGCAACGGCAGCGATCTCAAGCGGCTCGACGCGACGGCGGCCCGTGCGCGCGCGCTGCGCGACTGGCTGCGCGCATTTCTCCGCAAACACGCGGGGGAGCGGACAGGTTCGAGGCCCCCTACAGATCTCGCGCCCTTGAACGCGCTTCTCGCCGAGGACGACAGCCATGCGAAGATCCGTCCGCAGGCGAACGGCCACAGGCATCTCAGCGTCGAGCGCGTCTCGCGCTGGAGCGGCCCCGAGCAGCTGTTGCAACCTATCGCCGCCGCCATCGCGGACCTTATCTGCAATGAGGATCTGACGCTGGTGCGCGGCTGCGAGGGACATGCCTGCATCCTGATGTTTCTCGACCGCACCAAATCGCACGCGCGGCGCTGGTGCAGCATGGCCGTCTGCGGCAACCGCGCCAAGGCCGCGGCGCACCGCGAGAGAGCGCGCGGCGCGGCGCGCAAGCCAGCGTGAAGGCGGGGCAGTTCAAGCGAAGGCAAGCCGCGCCTTCAGGCGCGGAGCCGCGAAGTCGAGGAAAGCGCGCAGCTTCAGCGGCAGCCGTCCCCGCTCCGGACGGACGAGGCTGACAGGCCAGGCCGCCGGCTCGAAGGACTCGAGCGCGAGGCGAAGCGCGCCGGTCCGCACCGCCTCCGCGACCTGGTAGGACAGCACGCGCGTGACGCCGAAGCCGGCGATGGCGGCGTCTATGGCCGCCTCGGCGGTGTTGACGACCAGCCGGGACTGGATCCGGACCGATTTCGCGGCTTGACCGATCCCGAAATCCCACGCGCCGCCTGATGAAAGGGCCTCGAAGGCGATGCAGTCATGCGTCGTGAGTTCTTCCGGGCTTTGAGGCGCGCCGCGCGCCGCGAAATAGGCGGGACTCGCGCAAATGACGCGGCGGATTGCGCCTAGGCGCGCCGCGATGAGGCTGCTCGCCGGCAGGTCGCCGATGCGGACCGCAAGATCGATGTGATCTTCGAGGAGATGCGCGACGCGATCGGCCTGCAGGAGCCTGACGCTGACCTCCGGATAGGAGTTCAGGAACGCGGTTACGACCGGGAGCAGGTGCAGGCGGCCGAAGACGATCGGCGCTGTCACGATCAACTCGCCGCGCGGCGCGCTATATTCGCCGGCGGCGGCGCGCTCCGCCTCTTCGACCTCCTCAAGGATGCGCCGGCAGGCCTCGACATAAGACCGCCCGGCGTCGGTCAGATCGAGACGTCGCGTCGAGCGCGACAGCAGCCGCGTCTTCAAATGCGCCTCAAGATCGGAAATCTTGCGGCTGACGGTCGAGAGCGGAAGTCCGAGACGGCGTCCCGCCCCGGAAAGACTGCCCGCTTCGACCACTTCCAGCAGGATCGACATGGCCTCGAAGCGATCCATACAGCCTTCCATAAATCAGGAGAATGAGTGCCAAACATAGCACCTAATCACAACATGCAGAATAATCCATCTTTCCGTGGCAGGCCGCTTTGGCTGGTGAAGAGGAAAATCCCATGTCACGCATCGCAACCCCCGCCACGATTGAAGAGGCCCCGGCCGCCTCGCAGCCGCTCCTTGAGGCGGTCAAGAAGCAGCTTGGCGTCACGCCCAATATGTTCCGTCTGATTTCCAACAGCCCCGCCGCGCTCGAAGCATATCTCGGCCTCTCGGGCGGCCTCGCCAAGGGCGTCCTGCCGGCGCAGACGCGCGAGCGCATCGCCCTCGCCATCGCCGAATTCAATGGCTGCGGCTATTGTCTCGCCGCCCATTTCTATCTCGGCAAAAACCTCGCAAAGCTGGACGAGGCGGAGATCGCCGCCAATCGCGGCGGCGGCTCCAATGACGCGAAAGCGGACGCGGCCGTGCGTTTCGCCGTCAAGGTCGCGAGGGAGCGTGGCCATGTCGCGGCGGAGGATTTCGAGGCCGTGAAGCGCGCGGGATATGACGACGCGCAAATTGTCGAGATCGTCCTCCATGTCGCGCTCAATACATGGACCAATTACCTCAACGAAGTCGGCAAGACCGAGATCGACTTTCCCGCCGCAGCCGCCCTTAACAAGGCGGCCTGAACGCGAAAAGACTATAATTTGGCGCATGGCGTCGAAGGAGGGGTCATGGAAAAGGAAGCCTATTCCAGCGACGTCGCCTTCACGCCATCCGTCAAGGCGGCGCAGGCGAGCAGGGGATCGCGCGGGGCCTACGCGCGGGTCGAGGCCAATGGCGCCTGGGAAACCCGCATCACGCCCGATCTCGCCGCCTTCATCGCGGCGCAGACCAGCGTTTTCCTCGCCACCGCGAACAATGATGGCCAACCCTATATCCAGCATCGCGGCGGGCCGCCGGGCTTCCTGCGCGTGCTGGACGACAAGACCATCGCCTTCGCCGATTTCGCCGGCAATCGGCAATACATCACGCTCGGCAATCTCGCCGACAATCCGAAGGCGCATCTTTTTCTGATCGATTTCGCCAACAGGCGCCGCATCAAGATCTGGGGCGAGGCGCGCATCGTCGAGAGCGACCCGCAGCTGACGGCGGATCTCATGCCGAAAGGCTACAAGGCGCGTCCGGAGCGCGTGATTCTTTTCACGGTTTCAGCCTGGGACGCCAATTGTCCGCAGCATATTCCGCAGCGGCTCGAGGCCGCCGACGTTCGCGCGGCGCTGCTCGAGCGCGATAGGCGGATCGAAGCGCTGGAAGCGCAGATCGAGCAGCTCCGCGCGGCGCAGAAGTCAGCGCCGTGACGCGCGCCCTTAAAGAATAAACCGGCTCAGATCCGCGTTGCGCGCGAGATCGCCGATGTTCTTCTCGACGAAAGCCGCGTCGATGACGATGGTCTCGCCGAAGCGGTCGGTCGCGGTGAAGCTCACTTCATCGAGCACGCGCTCCATCACCGTCTGCAGCCGCCGCGCGCCGATATTCTCGACCGAGGAATTGACCTGCACGGCGATCCGCGCCAGCGCATTGATGGCGTCCGGCGTGAACGAAAGCTCGACGCCCTCCGTGCGCAGCAGCGCCTCATATTGCTTGATGAGGCTGACTTCCGTATCCGTCAGGATGCGGCGGAAATCATCCTCGGTCAGCGGCGAAAGCTCGACCCTGATCGGCAGGCGCCCCTGCAATTCGGGCAACAGGTCCGAGGGCTTCGAGACATGGAAGGCGCCCGAGGCGATGAACAAAATATGGTCGGTCTTGACGACGCCATGCTTGGTCGGAACGCTCGTGCCCTCGATCAGCGGCAGCAGATCGCGCTGCACGCCCTCGCGCGAGACATCGGCGCCGCCGCGCCCCTCGCGCACGCAGATCTTGTCGATCTCGTCGAGGAACACGATGCCATTATTCTCGACCTCATGGATCGCCTCGCGCACGACCTGATCCTGATCGACCAGCTTGTCGCTCTCCTCGGTGATCAGCGGCGCCGTCGCCTCCTTCACCGTGGTGCGGCGCGGCTTGGCGTTCTTGCCCATCGCCTTGCCAAAGAGATCGCCGATCGAGATGGCGCCGATCTGCGAGCCAGGCATATTGGGCAGTTCGAACATCGGCATCCCGCCACCGCCGCCGTGCGCCAGCTCGATCTCGATGTCTTTATCGTCGAGTTCGCCGGCGCGCAGCTTCTTGCGGAAGCTGTCGCGGGTCTGCGGCGAGGCGCCGGCGCCGACGAGAGCGTCGAGAAGGCGGTCCTCCGCCGCAAGCTCCGCCCGCGCGCGCACGAGCTTTCGTTTGTCGTCGCGGATCATCCCGATCGCCGTCTCGACGAGATCGCGCACGATCTGCTCGACGTCGCGGCCGACATAACCGACCTCGGTGAATTTGGTCGCCTCGACCTTCAGGAAGGGCGCGCCGGCGAGCTTGGCGAGGCGTCGCGAAATCTCGGTCTTGCCGCAACCGGTCGGGCCGATCATCAATATGTTCTTCGGCAGCACCTCGTCGCGCATGGAGCCTTCGAGGCGCAGGCGCCGCCAGCGGTTGCGCAGGGCGATGGCGACGGCGCGCTTGGCGTCATGCTGACCGACGATGAAACGGTCGAGCTCGGAAACGATCTCGCGGGGAGAAAAATCGGTCATTTGGAAAAACCGGTCATGTGGTCTTCGATGTGAGAGGATGGGGGAGGCGCCGGGTCAGAGATTCAGGCAAAAGACGCAGAGCCGCATGGCGCAGGGGCCGCCAGAAGGCGCTGATCGCCAGCACGAAAACGCCGAGCGCGAGCAGCGTCGCGGGCGTCGCCTGCTCCTGGATCCCTGAGCGCTGGATCAGCGCGCCAAAGGCGAAGCCGGCATAGGCCAGAGCCGAAACGAGAAACGCCCGCCGGTCGATGATGACGGCGACAATCCCAAGCCCGAAAAATATTGCGAGTATGCCGAGGGCGCGCGGCGCATCGAGATCGGAGACGCCGCCGAGAAAGCCGAACATGAGCGGCTGCACGATCAGAGGCGCCGCCAGAAGATGCAGCCAGAATGCGATGTCCGTCTTGCGCGTCAGCCGCTCGGGGTCGGCCGTGTCGTAGCGCATCGCCAAGAGGAAGACGGCGACGCCGCAGGCGATCACCAACGCGCTGCGCAGGTGGAGCGGGAGGTCGGGCGCGAGCGTCACCGAAAGGGCGATGACGGCGGCGCAGGCCGTCGCGGCGCCGGCGGCGATGGTGATCGGAACTCTGAAGCGCCAATAGTGCAGGGCGGCGAGGCCCATGGCGCCGAGGGCGCCCGACGCGATCATCCAGCCTTGTGCATCCTGAAGGAAAGCGAGGGCGTCCTCAGGCAACCAGCTCGGCCGCCCCGCTGGAAACGCGGTTTCGATCGCGAAAGTCGCGGCCGCGAAGGCCGCGCCGACGAAAGCAAGCACGAGCGCGATGCTCGGCAGCGCCATGCGGCGCTTGCGGGTGAAAAACTCGGCGAGGAGCCAGGATAGCGCCGCGGTGACGGCCCACATCGAGGCCGTGCCGAAACTGGTCCGCACGAACCACGCGATCGAGCCAAGGAACAGCCCGATGCCGAGCGTGACGAAAATATCGCCGAAGCCGCCGATGAAGCGCAGCTTCTCGTCATCCTGCCGATCCTCGTTGACGGCGTCGGAGAATTGAGAGGCTTCGAGCGCGCGCAGGCGATTTGCCTGCTCGACCGTGAGAATGCCCTCAGTGACGGCGCGATCGAGGGTCTGCTCCGAGATCGTCAAGGGATGCTTTCCACGACGACGTTGCGATTGGTGTAGACGCAAATCTCGGACGCGATCTCCAGCGAGCGGCGCGCAATCGCCTCGGCGTCGAGATCGGTCGGCAGCAACGCGCGGGCGGCGGCGAGCGCATAATTGCCGCCCGAGCCGATGCCCATCACCGAGCCGCGCTCGGTTGCCTCCGGCTCCAGAACGTCGCCCGTGCCGGTGAGGACCAGCGCGACCTGCTTGTCGGCGACGAGCATCATCGCCTCGAGGCGGCGCAGATAGCGGTCGGTGCGCCAGTCTTTCGCAAGTTCGACGCAGGCGCGCAGCAATTGGCCGGGATATTGATCGAGCTTGGCCTCAAGCCGCTCGAACAGCGTGAAGGCGTCGGCGGTTGCGCCGGCGAAGCCGCCAATGACCTCGCCCTTTGCGAGCCGGCGCACTTTCTTGGCGTTGCCCTTGACGATGGTCTGGCCGATCGACACCTGGCCGTCGCCGCCGATCACCGTGCGGCCGTCTTTTTTGACCAGAATGATGGTCGTCGCATGCCAGGATTGCGGGCCGGACGTGGAATTTTCCATGAATTGCGTTTTCTGTGAAGGCGCGTGCGCCCGGCCGCTCGATGTCCATCCATCTATGGGTTCGCCGGAGCCGATGCAAGGGAGGCCAGCGCGGCGCACACCCTAGCGCGCCGGCAGATCAGGACGAACCCAGCCGTCTCGCCATCAATGGAGGCGCGCCGCGCGTCAGACAACGCCTGACAAAAACTGCATTGATCCGCATCAAATGCGCGCGATGTTTTTCGCTTCCATGAATGCGTCTGGAATCATTCGCATTTTTTACCTGCGCTAAATAGTAACAGGGGGCCAATACTTGACGAGCGCCGCGCGCTTCTTATAGGCATTTCGTGCGATTATTCAAAATCCACGTGTGCGGCTGAACTCGTCGTCTCTGATCTTTGAGGATTATTCGCCTATGTCCGAAGCGCAAACCTCAGCGGCTCCTGCTCGCATCGGCTCCGGCGCCGCCCGCAATCATGTCTCGATCGAGGGCGTGACCCTCGCCCTCGACGAAATCATCAATCCGGAATTTCTCGCCCCCGACCGCGTCGCGGCGCTGCGCGAGTCCTTCCGCGCCGCCAAGCCCGTCCCCCACGTCGTCATGGACGGCCTGTTCGCGCCCGCGCTTCTTGACCTTGTCTACGCCGATTTCGACCGCCTCAACTGGGGCGACTGGCGGCGTTACGACACCGCCAGGGAGTTCAAGCGCGGATCCGCGCCAAAGACATGGCTCGGCGACGCCAGCAATCTCTATTACGGCGCCATCCATTCCGGCCGCTTCGTCGATTTTCTGGAGCGCGTCTCGGGCATCGAGGGCCTCATCACCGATCCCGAACTCTACGCCGGCGGCCTGCACGACATCCCGACCGGCGGCAAATTCGCCATGCACATCGATTTCAACCAGCACTCGGTGACCCATCTCGACAACCGGCTGGTGTTCATCACCTATCTCAACAAGAACTGGCGCTCAGAATATGGCGGCGCGCTGGAGCTTTGGGACATGGACGAGGACAAGTTCGCCGGCGAGGTCGTGCCCGAATTCGGCCGCTCGATTCTCTACTATCACTCGCCGAAAAGCCTGCATGGCCACCCAAAGCCGATTTCCGAACCAAATGGCCGTCCGCGCCGCTCCGCCGCCGCCTATTTCTACTCGAACGGGCGCCCCGACGGCGACGGCTCGGGCTTCCTGACGACGCAGTTTCCCAAAACCGCGCAACCGGTCGAGCGTGAAAAACTGGGCAATGCAATCAAATATTTCCTGCCGCCCGCGCTCGTCGACGGGGTGCGCAAGGTGAAGTCGCTGCTGCGCTGAACCGGCGCGCGTCCGCCCGCGGCCTATTCGCCCCGGCGCGAAATCGGGATCGATTCTTCGGGCGCGAACAGTTCTTCGGGCTGGAATCGCAGGGCGATTTCGTTTAGTCGGACTTCGCTCCAGCAGGGCGAGCCCTCCCATGGCGACGCCGCGATTCGAATCCAGCCCCTCTCCGCATCAAGGATCATCTCTTGTCCGCATTTCACCGCAGGCTTCTGTGTTCCGTTCTTTTGGCGCTGACGCCGGCCGCGCTTCCGGTCCTTGGCGCCCCGCTGGAATCCGAGATCCAGTTCACCACCCTCGTCGTCGAGCCCCTTGTCTCGCCGCGTCCCTTCGCGGGCGCGGATGGCCGAACGCATCTCGCCTACGAACTTTCGCTCGTCAATGAGACAAAACTCGTCGCGCGCATAGACGCCATCGCCGCCGTCGATCCCGCGTCGGGCGCGACGCTGGCCGAATGGAAGGGCGATGCTCTGGGCTCGATTTTCCGCATCAATGGCGGCGAGCCGGGCGTGACCCTCGCCCCGTCGCACTCCGCCTACGCCTTCCTTGATGTCGCGCTGCCGGCGGGCGCGCCGATTCCGAAGGTGCTGCGGCACAAAATCTCGGTCACACGCTTCATGCAGGCGCCGGGCGACGAGCACAAGACCGCGCCGCTCGATCCCAAATATGACCTGCCGGACAGCATCGCCTTCGAGGGCGCGGACGTTGCCATAGACAAAAAGAAGGTCATGGTCATCGCCCCGCCGCTGCGGGGTCCGCGCTGGGTGGCGTTCAACGGCTGCTGCGCCGACATCTCCTCCCACCGCGGCGCGGTGATGGCCTTCAACGGCAAGGCCTTGATCGCCGAGCGCTTCGCCATCGATTTCATCCAGCTCGACCAGGCCGAGCGCCTGTTTAACGGCCCCCTCGCGGAGGTCGCGAGCTATCCCGGGTTCGGCGTTCCGGTCTACGCCGTCGCCGATGCAACCGTCGTCGAGGCGTCGGACGGCGCGCCCGAAGCAACCCCCGGCATCCCGCGCGTCGTCACTGTCGACACCGCCGCCGGCAATCATATCGTGCTCGATCTCGGCGGTGGCAATTTCGCCCTCTACGCGCATCTGAAGACCGGCTCCGTCGCCGTCCATCCCGGCGATCATGTCAAGACCGGCGATGTGATCGGCCATCTCGGCAGCAGCGGCAACAGCGATGCGCCGCATCTGCACTTCCATGTCATGGACGGTCCCTCGCCGCTGGCCTCGAGCGGGCTCCCATATGAGTTCAAGGCGTTTCGCGGCGCGGGAAGGGTCGAGCCGGACGACGCCCTTTTCGCCAAGGGCGGGCCGGCCGCGATCGACGCCGGCTGGTTCACGGGTCCGCACAAGGATGAGCTTCCCCTGAACAATGAAGTGGTCGATTTCCCCGGGTGATCAATGAGGCGCGCGGATCGATTCTCTGATTGTGTCTCAGCTTGAAATTACAGAACCTTGACAAAGAGGCGCGATGCTTTCCTGTCGTGGTATGCTTGGCCGCAAGCAGGAAATTCGATGGTAGCCAAGGTGAACTGGCCTGACGTTTCAAACCGGCTGAACTATGTTTTCCATAGTGCCGGTCGCTGCGTCGCCTTGGTTGTCGCTTTCGTCTCAATTTGGTTCGTCTGTATCTGGCTAGGCTTCGTCATTCCCATGAACACGCTTGATCGCGATGTGGGGAGCGTAGCGGCGGCGACAATCTTTTCTGCGCTTGGAGGAATTCTGGGTCCATTCGTAGCCTACTTTGTCATCCGCTCGATCCGCCGAGGAGGCGTTTGATGTTCCGAGGCCCAAAGGGCGACAAGCACCTCGCAATTTCAAACGGAGACAATGCCGGCCCTTCGCCACAATAGACAGCCGCCCGGCCGCCAATTAGGCTCGATCGCGAATCATCCCGCCCCGCACCCGCGAGTACCCCATGACCCACAAATTCACCCTCGCGAGCCTCGCCGCCTGCGCCCTTGTGGCGACGAGCGCCCTTGCGCAGGAGAAGCCGCAGGGCGCGCCCGCAGCATCGGTAACGATCCAGCAGATTCAGGTGGCTTTCATCGGCTCCGGCGCGATTGGCGGCGGAACGCTGAAATTCCGCGGCAAATCCTATCCGATCAGCGTCGGCGGGCTGGGCGTCGGCGGCATCGGCGCCTCGCGCCTCACCGCCACGGGAGCCGTCTAAGGGTTGAAGAATCTCGCCGATTTCGCCGGCGTCTACGGCCAGGTCCGCGCCGGCTGGGCGATCGGCGACCAGAGCGGCGGCACGCTATGGCTCAGCAACGCCAAGGGCGTCTCAATGCGCCTCAAGACCCAGCGCGAGGGGCTGCAGCTCTCGCTCGGCGCCGATGGCGTCGTGATCGGCTTCAAATAGCAATCGACGTCCGGCCGGCGCCCTTCGGCTTCCATCGAATGCATTGCGCAAGGCTCAGGTCGAGGCGGTCCCGATCGATCGCAAGATCGATTGATGAAGCCTGAAAACAGGCCTATTCTCGCTTGCAGGGGAATTCCGCGTGGGAGTTAAGTCCCCTGGTTCGAATAGCTGGCAGCGAGAACCGGCATGCGCTCGCCCGTCGAAGCCGTCCTGCTCAGGGTGTTCGTTGGCGAGAGCGATCGCTTTCACGGCCGGCCCCTCGCCGCGGCGATCGTCCTGAAAGCGCTGGAGCTTAAGATGGCCGGCGCAACCATTTTGCCTGGCCCGAAGGGCTTTGGCCACGCGCGCCGCATTCACTCGGAAATCAATGTGGACGCCGCGCCGCGCTCGCCAATGGTCGTCGAGATCATCGACGCCAGGGCGAAAATCGACGCCTTCCTTCCGGCGGTGGATGAAATGGTCGAGACCGGCCTCGTCACGCTCGAAATCGTTCAGGCGCGTTACTTCGCATCGGATAGACCGCCGACGCCGCGTTAAAGCGGGGAACAAGCGTCAGGGAGGAAACGCCCATGGATCTGCCGCACGACGCCGTCCTGCTACGCATCTTCACCAGCGTCTCGGATCGCTATGGCGTCGAGCCGCTTTACGACGCCATCGTGGCCAAGGCGCGCGACATGAAACTCGCCGGCGCGACCGTCCTGCGCGGCTCCCTCGGCTTTGGTCAATCGGCCAGGCTGCACCAGCCGCATCTGTCGCTGCTGCGCGAGGATGCGCCCGTCGTCATCGAAATCGTCGACGCCGAAGACAAGATCGACGCCTTCCTTCCTTTCCTCGACGAAATGATGGAAAGCGGTCTCGTCACGCTCGAGAAAGCGAAGGTCCTCCAATATGGACGCCACCGCGCGGGACTGACGCAGCGGATCAAGGAACATTTCCTCGGACGCCACCCCCACTGATCCGCCAAAACGCAGGCAGCCGGGCTTCGTCCCCCCCCCGCGCTTACTTGCGCTCCTTGCGGCCACCGTCGGGCTGGATGATCTGCGTGCCCGTCGCGTCGGGTGCGAAGTCGAGCTGGACGTCGAAGGTGCGGCCGCAGCCCGCCACCGTCCATGTCTCCCACCACGGACGCATGCTGTCGTCGGGACCGGGGTCGGGCTTTGGCGGATCGGCGAGGCCGAACGCTTCAAACCGCGTGTCCTTGACGATGAAACTCTTGCAATCCTGGTCGACAAGGCCCGCGCCCAGGATGGCGTAGGTCTGCGCATCCCCCTGCAACACGAGATCGGCGTGGGTCGTGCCCGGAAAGCCGACGACTGTCTTGACCTTTCCGCCCTTGCCGGCCCGAAAGTAGATGTTGAGCACGGCATCGGCGCCGCATCCCGTGACGGGGATCGCCTCTTTCCAGGCGCCGGCGTTGGGACGCCCGTTTCCGCCATAGGAGATCGGCTGCAGAACCGACACATCCATGCCATCGGACTTCAGCGCCGGGCAGCGCTGGAACATTGCCGGCGGAATGCTGGCCAGAGCCTTGTCGATCAGGCCCTTATGAAAATCGGAGGCGACGAATTTTTTCAGCAGCTCGGCATCGTCGGCCTGCGCGCGGCAATCCACGGGAGCCAGCATCAGCGCAAACAAGGGCGCGAGCCACGGAACGGCGCGCTTCATAAAGGCATCCCCATCGGAGGCAAAAACGGTTCCGCTAGCCAATCGCCCCCCGACTTGCTAGAGCAGCGACAAGTTTACACAGAGTCTCCCATGCGCGCCGGAAAAATCTCCCGCAAGACCAAGGAAACCGAGATCGACGTCGCCGTTGATCTCGACGGGACCGGCGCGGCCAAAATCTCGACCGGCATCGGCTTTTACGACCACATGCTGGAGCAGCTCGCCCGCCATTCCCTGATCGACATCGCCATTTCCGCCAAGGGCGATCTCCACATCGACCAGCATCACACGGTTGAAGACGTCGGCATCGCGCTGGGGCAGGCGGTGCGTCAGGCGCTCGGCGATCGCGCCGGCATCAACCGCTACGCCGACGCGCTTTTGCCGATGGACGAGACGCTGACGCGCGTCGCCATCGACGTCTCCGGGCGGCCGTTTCTCGTGTTCCGGACCGAGTTTCCGCGCCAGAAAATCGGCGAATTCGATACCGAGCTGGTTCGCGAATTCTTCCAGGCCTTCGCCATGAACGCCGGGATCACGCTGCATGTCGAGACTTTCTACGGCGTCAACGCGCACCATATCTCAGAAAGCTGCTTCAAGGGCCTCGCCCGCGCGCTGCGCCTTGCGATTGCGCTCGATCCGCGCCAGAACGGCGCCATTCCCTCCACCAAGGGATCGCTCGGCTAGCCCTCGCCGGGCCGCCTTCGACAGGAGCACCCATGGCCGTCTATTCGGTCCATCTGCCGGGCGCGCCCGGACAAAAGCCCAACGCCAGTGATGCCGCCTTCGTGCGCGAGGGCTTTTGCTGGCCGGCCTTTGTCTTCGGCCCGGTCTGGCTCCTCGGGCGCCGGCTCTGGCTTTCCGCCGCGCTGTGGTTCGCCGCGTTCTTCATCCTTTCGGGTCTCGCCGGCGCCGGGCTCCTGTCCTCCGGCGCCAGCCTGCTGTTGATAGGCCTCATGCAGATTTTCATCGGCGTCGAGGCCGAAAGGCTGATCGAGAAGCAGCTCTGGCGGCAGGGCTATGATCTCGCCGAAATCATCGCCGCCCCGCATCTCGAAGAGGCCGAGATGGCCTTTTACCGCCGGCTCGGCGCGGAGGCCGCGGCGCCCGCCCGCCCGGCGCTGAATCGACCGCCGCCGCCACCGCCGGCTGGCCCGCCGCCCGTGATCGGCAGCTTGCCGGCGCGGGGGGCTTGAGCTGGAACCTCGAATGCGAGCCGCTGAAATGAACGTCGCCATCGTCGATTACGGGTCGGGCAATCTGCACTCGGCCCACAAGGCCTTCGAGCGCGCCGCGCGCGAGGCCGGACTTTCCTGCGCCATCGCCGTGACGCCGGACCCCAAGATCGTGGCGGCGGCGGATCATATCGTGCTGCCTGGCGTCGGCGCCTTCGCCGATTGCAAACAGGGCCTCGAAGCCGTTCCCGGCATGGTCGAGGCGATGCGCGAAGCCGTGCTCGGCAAGGGCCGCCCGTTCCTTGGCATTTGCGTCGGCATGCAGCTTCTGGCGACGCGCGGGCTGGAGCACGGCGAAACGCCCGGCCTCGGCTGGATCGCCGGCGAGGTCGACGCGATCCAGCCGGACGATCCGGCTCTGCGCATCCCGCACATGGGCTGGAACACGCTCGATCCCGTCCGCGATCATCCGGTGCTGACCGACATTCCGACCGGACCGAAGGGGCTGCACGCCTATTTCGTTCATTCCTATATGTTCAGGCCGCAGGATCCCGGCGCCGTCATCGCCAGCGCGGATTACGGCGGCGCCTTCGCCGCTCTGATCGGGCGCGACAATATCATCGGCGCGCAGTTCCACCCCGAAAAAAGCCAGACGCTCGGGCTGGCGCTGATCGCCAATTTTTTAAGGTGGCGTCCATGATCCTTTATCCCGCGATCGACCTCAAGGAGGGCCGCTGCGTTCGTCTTGAACAGGGCGACATGGAGAAGGCGACGGTCTTCTCCGCCGAGCCCCCCGCCCAGGCGGAGACCTTCGCGCGGCAGGGCTTCGAATGGCTTCATGTCGTCGATCTCGACGGCGCCTTCGCCGGCAAGCCGATGAACGCCGGCGCGGTCGAGGACATTCTCCGCGCCGTCAAAATCCCGGTCCAGCTCGGCGGCGGCATCCGCGACCTCGAAACCGTCGAGCGCTGGCTCGAAAAGGACGTCGCGCGGATCATCATCGGCACCGCGGCGGTGCGCGATCCGGCGCTGGTGCGGGAGGCGGCGCGCCGCCATCCCGGCCGCGTCGCGGTCGGCATCGACGCACGCGACGGGCGCGTCGCCGTCGAGGGCTGGGCCAAGAGTTCGGAAATCAAGGCGCTCGAGCTTGGCCTGCGCTTCGAGGACGCCGGCGTCGCCGCCATTATATATACCGACATCGCCCGCGACGGGATTTTGCAGGGCCTCAACATCGAGGCGACCCTCGCGCTCGCCGGCGCGCTCGAAATCCCGGTCATCGCCTCGGGCGGCCTCGCCTCGCTCGAAGACGTCGAGCGGCTGCTGCAGCCGGACTGCGCGCGGCTCAACGGCGCCATCACCGGCCGCGCGCTTTATGACGGGCGGCTCGATCCGGCCGAGGCGCTGGAGCTGATCCGCAAGGCGAAGGCGCATGCTTAAATCCCGCATCATTCCCTGCCTCGACGTCAAGGACGGCCGCGTCGTCAAGGGCGTCAATTTCGTCGATCTGCGCGACGCCGGCGATCCGGTCGAATGCGCCATCGCCTATGATTCCGCCGGCGCCGACGAGCTTTGCTTCCTCGACATCACCGCAAGTTCCGACGACCGCCCGATCCTGCTCGACGTCGTCCGCCGCACAGCCGAGGCCTGCTTCATGCCGCTCACCGTCGGCGGCGGCGTGCGCACGCTCGAAGACATCCGCGCGCTGCTGCTCGCCGGGGCTGACAAGGCCTCGATCATGACCGCCGCCGTGCAAAACCGCGATTTCGTGCGGCAGGCGGCGGAAAAGTTCGGCAGCCAGTGCATCGTCGTGGCGATCGACGCCAAGCAGACCGCGTCCGGCAAATGGGAGATCTTCACCCATGGCGGGCGCACGCCCACCGGCCTCGACGTCGTCGAATATGCCAGGGAAGTGGTCGCCCTCGGGGCCGGCGAGATCCTGCTTACCTCCATGGACCGCGACGGCGCGCGGACGGGCTTCGACATCGCCCTGACCCGCGCCGTGACCAGCGCCGTCGGCGTGCCGGTGATCGCGTCCGGCGGCGTCGGCGAACTGAAGCATCTCGTCGAAGGCGTCCGGGATGGCGGCGCGACCGCCGTCCTCGCCGCGTCGATTTTTCACTTCGGCGAATTCACCATCGCCGAGGCGAAAAACTATATGGCGAAATCCGGATTGCGGATGCGGCTGGATGGAATAGGATAAAATTACCGCGGATGCTGGAAAACCGGATGAAGCCATTCAGCCTCGACGATCTCGCCGCCATCATTTCCGCGCGCGGAAGTTCGACGGCCGCGGCCTCCTACACCAAATCGCTGCTTGACGGGGGCCCCGCCCGCTGCGCCAAAAAATTCGGCGAGGAGGCGGTCGAGTTCGTCATCGCCACGGTTGAAGGCGATCCGGACGCGATCGTCAGCGAAAGCGCCGACGTCCTCTATCATCTGCTCGTCGCGCTGCATCTGCGCGGCGTCCCTTTGAGCGATGTGCTGGGCGAACTGGAGCGCCGCACGCGCCAGTCCGGCCATCAGGAAAAAGCCTCCCGCCAGGGCGCGCTCGGCTGATGGCCGCGCTGGACATCGAGACGTTGCGGCGCCATGGCCTTCCAGAGCGCGCATTCCGCGCCGGAGCCTCGGAGGATTCGCGGATGGATGAGCGCATCGCCCGAGCCGCCGACGCCCTCTCGCCCTATCATCGCTTCAGCCGCGCCGAATGGGCGGCGCTGCGCGCCGACACCCCGCTCACTTTGACGATGGAGGATCTCTCGCGGTTGAAATCGCTGAACGATCCGATCTCGCTTGAGGAGGTCGTGGCGATCTACCTGCCGCTGTCGCGCCTGCTCGCCCTTTATGTCGCGGCGACGCAGGGTCTCTACAAGGCGACCCAGCGCTTTCTCGGGGCCGAGGGCGGCAAGACGCCCTATATCATCGGCGTCGCCGGCTCGGTCTCGGCCGGCAAATCGACGCTCTCGCGCGTTATGCAGGCGCTGCTCTCGCGCTGGCCCAATACGCCCAAGGTCGAGCTTGTCACCACGGACGGCTTCCTGCTGCCGAACGCCGTGCTCGAAAGCGAGGGCCTCATGGCCAAGAAGGGCTTTCCCGAGAGCTACGACGGCACCGCGTTGCTGCGCTTCCTGTCCGACGTCAAGGCCGGCCAGCGCCATGTCCGCGCGCCGGTCTATTCGCATCTCACCTATGACGTGCTGCCCGGCGAGAGCATCGTCGTCGATCGCCCCGACATTCTGATCGTCGAGGGCCTCAACGTGCTTTTGCCCAATCGCCCACCGAAAGACGGCCGGGGCCTGCCTTTCGTCTCTGACTTCTTCGATTTCTCGATCTATCTGCACGCCGCCGAGGAAGATCTCGAACGCTGGTTCATCGGGCGCTTCATGCGGCTGCGCGAAACCTCGTTTCGCGATCCGCAATCCTATTTCAGCAAATACGCCGATCTCAGCGCGGCCGACGCCGAAGCCGTCGCGCGCGACATCTGGACCCGCATCAATCTCGCCAATCTGCGCGAGAACCTGCTGCCGACGCGCGCGCGGGCGAGCCTCATCCTGACAAAAGGCTCCGGCCACGCGATCGAGGAAGTCGAGCTGCGGAAGCTTTAGAGCATCGCCTCAATCCCCTTTTCTCGCCAAGGGAAAGCAGCTTGCGGGAGCGGCCGCGCTCCCGGCGCCGTGCGAAGTATCCACTCACTTCCCGCGCAACGACAGATGATCTTCAGGTCGAAAAAGCGGCCTTTGAAATGATCAGCCGCGGTCCCCCGCTCCAAATCCGCGCTCGCCACAATTTGGCGCGCGTCGACCGTCGGCGCCCCCGGACGGACCAAACGTATCAAAACTGGCAAAAAAGAGGCAGCGCCACCTAGGCAAGAAAACCGCGTTGTGGCATTGACGGCGCGCCTTGGATTTGACCGAGGGCGTTTGGAATGAAGAGACCACATAAATTGGCGGGGGCCAAAGAAATGAAGCTGCAACGATACCTGTATTGTGGGCTCGGCGTCGCCGCGCTCGTCGCATCGCTTACGCCCGCGCGGGCGCAGACCACACCACTCGTCCAAATCAAGTGTACGCCGGGCCCGAACAAAACGGGAATTTCAGGTCCGACCCTGGTCGTGAACCCAATTCCGTCAGCGGAGAGGCGGCTGTGCGCGGGACAACAATTCCATTCGCCCAGCGGATTTTACACCGCCATGGTCAAGCCGGACACTGGCGAATTCATCGTCGCAAGAGGCGACCCCACCAAGCCCGAAAACATAGCCTGGCGCAATGGGGTGACCCGTGCAGCCACCGATTTTCTTTTGCGGCTCTACCCTGCCTACGCCACAGGACCGACGCTAATGCACGTCGATTATGTACTTGGTCACGCGAATGGCTCGTATGAGACCGGCACTATGTGGGAGAAGAAGGGCTCCTCGGAAGGCAGCAAAGGGTGGTATCTCCATCTGAGCGACGAGGGTACGCTGACGGCGAACTACGGCTCGCCGACCGCTCCGCTAGGTCAGATGTGGACCAACGGCCTCAATGATCCGGTCGAACCCGCGAAAGGCGGCGTCAGCGTCGACAGCATCAACTATGATTTCGAGGGTGCGAAAACCGCGCCGCCAACCCAGCAAATCGGCGGCAGCCTGACTTGCGACAACAAGGCTTCTTCGGTGACGGTAAGCTGCGAGCTGGCGCTGACGCTGAGCTACGCCAAATCCAGCACTTATACTTTCACCGAGAGTCTCGCGCTTACGCTCGGTTACAAGGCGACGACGAAAGTCGGCGTTCCCGGTCTCGCGGAAGGGACGGCGGAATGGAGCGTCACAGGCACCGTGGGTTTTTCGGCCTCGCAAGCCTTCCAGGACACGGAAACGAAATCATTTCAGGCCACCATCAAGGTCCCGGTTCCGGCCAATTCGGTTTACAAAGCCCGGATCGTCGGCCAGCAGCTGAATGCAACGATTCCCTTCGTCTACACTGGCGTGGCGACGTACAAATCCGGAGCAAAGGCAAGGCTTGTGGACGTCCCGGGCGTCTATGAAGGCACCGACACCGGCGACTTTAAGGTCGAGATAATCTGCGTGAGCCAGCCCAGCGGCTGCACCGCCGCTCCCAAGACGATGCAGTTGCAGCGAAGCGCGACCGGCGTGTTCGTCCCTCGCTCCTAGGAGCGAGCCGGGAGCTTTCGTCGGCCCTTCCCCCCTGACGATTTGAAGACCGCGATCAGCCGATCGCGGTCTTACGTCCCCAAAACCGGTGCTATTTTCGCTGCTCAACCACGCATCGGCCTCGGCCCGACGCGCTGCCGTCTTGACCTCGCCGCAACTCTGCGCACAAGTCCGCTTCGGTCCTGACGACCCACATGGAGGTCGCGGCCCGGAGGAAAAGCAAAAATGCTCAAAACGCCCATTTCCGCCACAGCCTTCATCGCAGCCGCCGTCGCCAGCCTCGCCGCCTTGGCCGCGACGCCCGCGCTCGCGCTTAGCGTCACGCGCTCGGCCGAGGTCGCCGCGCCCCCCGCCAAGGTGTGGGCGGTGATTGGCGAATTCTGCGGCATCGCCGACTGGCATCCGGCGATCGAGAAATGCGAGCTTTCGAAGAAAGGCGACAAGGAAATCCGCACCCTGAGCCTCAAGGGCGGCGGCACCATCGTCGAAGAGCTGGTTTCGCGCGGCAATGACCGTTACAACTATACTTATGCGATCATCGAAGGCCCGCTGCCGGTCGAGAATTATAAATCCACCATCTCGGTGCGGCCCTCCGGCGCCGGCTCCAAGGTGATCTGGGCGGGCGAGTTCAAGGCCAAAGGCGCCGATGACGCCAAGGCCCAGGCGGCCATCGCCGGCGTTTATGAAGCAGGCCTCAAAGGCATCGCCGACAAGGCGAAATAGCAATATAGACTGGAGCGCAATGCCGGGGGAGTTCCCCTCTCCGCTCTTCCTCATCGCGCTCCAGCGCCAGGGTTCGCTATTCCAATGACTCTCGAAGCTCCGGCCACGGCCGCCGAGGTCGCGGCCAGCGTCGCAGAGGCGGCGAATGCGCGCACGCCGCTCTCGATCAACGGCCTCGGCTCCAAGGCGCGGCTCGGCGCCCCGTGGAACGCCGCGCGGCGCCTCGATCTTTCCGCCCTCTCCGGCGTCACTCTCTATGAACCGGAGGAGCTCGTGCTGTCGGCGCTCGCCGGCACGCCCATCGAAACCATCGCGGCGCTGCTCGCCGCGCATGGCCAGGAGCTCGCTTTCGAGCCGATGTCCTTCGGCCCGCTTTATGGGACCGGGGCCGGCTCGCTTGGCGGCTGCCTGATGGCCAATCTCTCCGGGCCGCGCCGCGTCAAGGCCGGCGCCGCGCGCGATCACATCCTCGGCGTCAAGGGCGTCAACGGCCGCGGCGAAGCCTTCAAGGCGGGCGGGACCGTCGTCAAGAACGTCACCGGCTACGATCTCTCGCGCGGCCTCGCCGGCTCGTTCGGAACCCTCGCCGTCCTGACCGAACTCACCTTCAAGGTGCTGCCGCGCGCCGAAACGGCCGCCACGCTCGCCTTGCCCGATCTTGCCCCCAAACAGGCGATCGAGGCCCTTTGCGCCGCAATGGGCGCCCCCGTCGATGTCTCCGGCGCGGCCCATCTGCCGCCTGTCGCGGCGCGGACGCTGGGCTTTTCCGCCTCGGCGACGCTGCTGCGGCTCGAAGGCTTCACGCCCTCCGTCAATGAGCGTTTCGACCGGCTCGCCGCGCTCCTGAAGCCCTACGCCGACGCCGAGCGGCTCGACGCCGACGCTTCAGCGACGCTCTGGCGCGCGATCCGCGACGTCGCCCCGCTCGCGGCCCCGCCTGAAAAAATCATCTGGAAAATCTCGGTCGCGCCCACCGCCGGACCGGCGCTCGCCGCCACCGTCGCCAAGGTCTATCCCGGCGAAGCCCTGTTCGACTGGTCGGGCGGCCTCGTCTGGCTCGCGCTTGAACCCGATTGCGCGCCCGACGCCGGCGCTGAACTTATCCGCGGCGCCATCGCCGTGCAGAATGGCGGTCATGCGACCCTTGTGCGCGCGCCGGACGATATCCGCGCCGCCGCGCACGTGTTCCAGCCACAACCGCCGGCCCTGCGCGCCCTGTCGCAGCGCCTCAAGGCGGAATTCGATCCCTTCGGCATTCTGGAGCCGGGGCGGATGCAGGCGGAGAACTAGGATGCAGACGCATTTCTCGCTTCTCCAGCTCGCCGATCCGGTCCTCGCCGAATCCGAGGCGATCCTGCGCAAATGCGTGCATTGCGGCTTTTGCACCGCGACCTGCCCGACCTTCGTGCTGCTCGGCGATGAACTCGACAGCCCGCGCGGGCGCATCTACCTCATCAAGGAGATGCTCGAAAACGGCCGTCCCGCCGATACCGAGACGGTCCTGCACGTCGACCGCTGCCTCTCCTGCCTTTCCTGCATGACGACCTGCCCCTCCGGCGTCAATTACATGCATCTCGTCGATGCGGCGCGGGTGCGCATCGAGAAAACCTACCGGCGCCCGATCGGCGACCGCGCCGTGCGGATGCTGCTCGGCCTCGTGCTGCCCTTCCCGTGGCGCTTCCGCTTTGCGCTGCGCACGGCCGCGCTGGCGGCGCCGCTGATCCCGTTCCTCTCCCGCTCGGGGCGGACGGGGGAGCGCCTCGCCGCCATGCTGCGCCTCACCCCGATCCGGTTGCCTTGGGGCTCGTCTTATAAACCGGGGACAGTCCGACCCGACGTGCGGCCCGTGGCGCGCGTCGCGCTCCTCGGCGGCTGCGCGCAAAAAGTGCTGCGCCCCGCGATCAATGACGCCGCGATCCGCCTCCTGACGCGGCTCGGCGTCGAGGTCGTGCTGCCGAAAAGGGAAGGCTGCTGCGGCGCGCTGGTGCATCATCTCGGCGAGGAGCATGAAGCCCTGAAACAGGCGCGCCGCGAGATCGACGTCTGGACCGCCGAGATCGAGCGCGGCGGCCTCGACGCCATCATCATCACCGCCTCCGGCTGCGGCACGATGATCAAGGATTACGGCTTCCTGTTCCGCAATGACCCCGCCTATGCCGGAAAGGCCGCGCGGGTCGCGGCGCTCGCCAGGGACATCACCGAATTTCTCGGAACCCTCGCGCCGCCAGAGCCGGAGCATAAGCCCGGCCTGACTCTCGCCTATCATTCCGCCTGCTCGATGCAGCACGGCCAGAAGATCACGGAGCTGCCCAAGGAGCTGCTGAGAAAGGCGGGCTTTACGGTGCGCGACGTGCCCGAAGGCCATCTTTGCTGCGGCTCGGCCGGCACCTACAATATCCTGCAGCCGGAGATCGCGACGACGCTGCGCGACCGCAAGGTCGAAAATATCCTCAAAACCGCGCCGGACGGCGTCGCGACCGGCAATATCGGCTGCATCACGCAGATCGCCCGCGGCCTCGACCTACCCATCCTGCACACCGTCGAATGGCTCGATTACGCCTATGGCGGACCGAAGCCCGGCGGGCTCGCATGAGCGAGGCCAAAAGCAGTCCTCTAAAGTCTGCGCCACATGCGATCAGCCTCAAAGAGGCGACCCGCGCATGGGCGCAAGTCGCGCTGACGAGCTTCGGCGGTCCGGCCGGGCAGATCGCCATCATGCATCGCCTCCTCGTCGAGGAAAAGCGCTGGATCGGCGAGGCGCGTTTCCTGCAAGCGCTGAACTTCTGCATGCTGCTGCCTGGGCCCGAGGCGCAGCAGCTTGCGACTTATCTTGGTTGGCTTCTGCATGGCGTCCCCGGCGGCCTCATCGCGGGGGTCCTGTTCATTCTGCCCGGCGCCGTCGCGATCATGGGGCTGAGCCTGATCTACGCCGCCTTCGGCCATGTCGGGCTGGTGCAGGGCCTGTTCTTCGGCCTCAAGGCGGCCGTTCTCGCCATCGTCGTCGACGCGCTTCTGCGCATCGGCCGGCGCGCCCTCAAATCGACGCCGATGCGGGCGCTGGCAGGGGCCGCCTTTGTCGGGATTTTCTTCCTCGATTTGCCTTTTCCGCTCATCATCCTCGGCGCGGGCTGTTTCGGCTATCTCGCCGCGCGGCTGGGATTCGGCCTCGGGACGAGCAGCGTGACGGGCGTTATCGAGCCGGCCTCGGCGCTCGGCGAAGAAACCCCGGACCACGCAAGGGCCTCTCTCCCCCGCGCGCTCAAAACCGCCGCCGTCTGGTTGACCCTCTGGCTCACGCCGGTCGCGCTGCTTTTCCTGCTGCGCGGGCCGGACGACGTCTTCACGCAGATCGCGGCGTTTTTCTCGAAAATGGCCCTGGTCGGCTTCGGCGGCGCCTATGGCGTCCTGACCTATGTGGCGCAGACCGCCGTCGAGACCTATCACTGGCTGACGCCGGGCCAGATGCTCGATGGTCTCGGCATGGCCGAGACGACGCCGGGACCCCTGCTCATGGTGCTGCAATTCGTCGGCTTCATGGGCGGCTTCCACAAGCCCGGCGCCCTGCCGCCGCTGCTCGCCGGCGCGCTCGCCGGGCTTCTGGCGACCTGGGTCACCTTCGCGCCCTGTTTCCTATGGATCTTCCTCGGCGGCCCCTATGTCGAGAAGCTGCGCGGAAACAAGGCTCTCGCCGAGGCGCTGACCGCCATTACGGCGGCGGTCGCCGGCGTCATCCTCAATCTCGCCGTCTGGTTCGCGCTGCACACGCTGTTCCATGAGGTTGCGCGCATCGATTTCGCCGGACTCCGGCTGCAGGTTCCGGCCCTCCGCTCTCTCGACGTCGCCGCGCTTGGCCTCACGCTGGCGGCCGCTTTCCTGATCTTCGGCGCCAAGGCCGGTGCCCTCAGGACTCTCGCCGCCTGCGCGGCCGCCGGCATGGCGCTGCATTTCTTTGACGTGGGATAAGGCGCTACTCCGCCGCCGCCCGAAGGTCCAGATAGGCGCGCCAGAGCGCCTTTTCGCCGAGGCCATCGACGAAGGCCTGATGCGCTGCGAGTTCCTCCTCGCTGAGCTGGGGCGCCAGCGGTTCGGGCCGCTGCGTTAGCAAAGCCCCGGCCCCCTTGGCCGTCTCCCCCGAGCCGCCGAAAACCAGCGCCGCCTGCCGCCCGCCGCAAAGCTCGGCGTAAACTTCGGCCAGAATCTCGGCGTCGAGCAAAGCGCCATGCTTCGTGCGCCGCGAGGAATCGATGCCAAAGCGCGTGCAGAGCGCGTCGAGGCTGTTCGAAGCGCCGGGAAACTTCCGCCGCGCCAGGGCGAGCGTATCGATGACCCGATCGCTCCCGATTGAAGTCTTGTCGAGCCGGGCCAGTTCGGCGTTGATGAAGCGCATGTCGAATTCGGCGTTATGCGCGACGATTTTCGCGTCGCCGAGAAATTCGATCAGATCGGCGCAGATGGCGGAAAACAGCGGCTTCCCGGTAAGAAATTCAAGCGATAGCCCATGCACGCGGAAAGCTTCTTCCGGCATGTCGCGTTCGGGATCGAGATAGACGTGGAAGCTCTGACCCGTCGGTATCGCATTTAAAAGCTCGACGCCGCCGATCTCGACGATGCGATGCCCGCTCGCCGGATCAAGGCCCGTCGTTTCCGTATCAAGAATGATCTCACGCATCTAAAGCTCTCTAAAAACGCCCTCATGGTGAGGAGCGCCTGCAAGGCGCGTCTCGAACCACGAGGGCGACACGCGCTAAACTCGCCCTTGCACGCACCCGCGAGCGCTCCCTCGCACTTCGAGACGCAGGCTTCGCCTGCTCCTCAGCATGAGGGAGCTGGAGCGCTTGAGACCGATTACGGCCGCGCCCGGCCCGTCGCCCCCGCCAGCGCGCGCAGAACGCCATGCACCTGCCACTCGGCGTCCTCGACGCTCTTGCTCGAATCGATGACGAATTGCGCCCGCCGCCGCTTTTCCGAATCGGGCATCTGTTTCGACATGATGACCGCAAGCCATTCCGCCGTCATGCCCGGCCGCTGAAAAACACGCTTCTTTTGCACAGCTTCCGGCGCGGAGACGACGACAGTCGCGTCGCATTCGCGGTCGGCGCCGGATTCGAACAGCAGCGGTACGTCGAGCACCACGAGTTTTTCGCCCCGCTGCGCCGCCGCGCGCACGAAGGCCGCCCGATCCGCGCGCACCAGCGGATGAATGATCGCCTCAAGCCGCGCCATTTCCTGCGGGTCATGGCGAACCCGCGCGGCGAGCTGCGCTCGATCGACGGTTCCGTCATGCGTCACGCCGGGAAAGGCGCGCTCGACGAGCGGCGCCGCCGCGCCCGCGTAAAGCGCGTGAACCGTGGCGTCGGAATCATGCACGGGCACGCCGGCCTTGCGAAACAGCGCGGAGGTCGTCGATTTCCCCATGCCGATGGAGCCGGTGAGTCCAAGAATGAACATCAGATGCTTTTCAAAACGTCGGCCTCGACGAGGCGGCGCAGTTCCGGCGTCACGCCCGGCCGCGCGCCAAACCAGCGCTCGAACCCCGGCGCCGCCTGATGCAGCAGCATGCCAATGCCGGAGACCGCGCACAGACCGCGCGCGCGCGCCTGACGCAGCAGCGCCGTCTCCAACGGAAAATAGACGATGTCATTGACCGCCGCGGCCGCCGGCAAAGGCGAAAGATCAATATCGAGCGCGGGCTGGCCCTTCATGCCAAGCGAGGTGGCGTTGACCAGAAGGCTGGCGTCCTTGAGCGCTGCCGGCAGCGACGCCCAGTCCGCCGCTTCGACGCCGGCGCCCTCCTCCGCGGCGAGACTTTCCGCCCGCGCCCTTGTCCGGTTGACGACAATGACTTTTTTTCCGCGATGGCGCAGCGCATGGACGATCGCCCGCGCGGCACCGCCGGCGCCAAGAACGACCGCCTGGCCCTCCATCGCATCCCAGCCTGGCGCCTCCTCGTCGAGCGCGGCGAGAAAGCCCGCGACATCGGTGTTGTCGCCGCAGAGGACGCCGTCCTCCAGCCACAGCGTATTGACCGCGCCAAGGCTCGCGGCGGTCGGTGTCACTTTGCCGCAGACCTCGAAGGCGGTCTGCTTGTGGGGGATGGTGACATTGGCGCCGACGAAACCATTCGTCGCGAGATCATGGGCGAAGCCCGCGAAATCCGGCGGCGCCACCGCAACCGCTTCATAAGACCCCGCAAGCCCAAGCTGGCGCAGCCAGAACCCGTGAATGATCGGCGAACGTGAATGCGCGATCGGCCAGCCGACGACGCAGGCCCTGCGCATGATTTCAAGATCGGAACTCAAGAGAGGAGACTCCCTTCCTCGCGCAGAAATTCAAGCAATGGCGGCAGCGGCAGGCCGAGAATGACGGAATGTTCGCCCTCGATGCGCTCGAACAGATGAACGCCGAGCCCTTCGAGCTGATAGGCGCCGACGCTGCCAAGAATCGCCGCGCCCGCCGCATCGAGATAGGCAGCGATGAAAGCCGCCGACAACGCCCGCACCGTCAGCCGCGCGACGGGCGCGGCCTCGAACTGCACCCTGCCGCCGCGCGCGACGCAGATCGCCGAATGAAGTTCATGCGTCTTGCCTGACAAGGCGGCGAGCTGCGCCGCCGCCTCCGCGCGGCCGGCGGGTTTGGTGAAAAGCCTGTCGCCCAGCGCCAGCGTCTGATCGGCGCCGAGGACAAGGCGCTCCGGCTCCCGCGCGGAAACCGCCAGCGCCTTCTTCCAGGCGAGTTCGCGGGCGATCGCCGCGCCGCCGGCGCCGACTTCCCGCATCGGCGCCTCCAGGGCGCGCTCGTCGATCATCGCATCGCACGCATCGAAGGGAATGCCCGCCGCCGCCAGCAGCGCGCGCCGCGCGGCGCTTTTCGATGCGAGGAGAAGCGGCGCGGCGCCGCGCCAGAGCGCGCTCATGTCGCGGAAATGAATTTCAGCTTGTGCAGCTTGTGCAGATCGATGATCGCCGCGGCGGTCTCCTCGATGGAGCGCCGCGTCACGTCGATCGTCGGCCAGCCGCGATCTGCGAATAATTTGCGCGACTGCGACACCTCGTCGGCGACGGTGCGCTGGTCGACATAGGGCGAACCGGGATCGCCGTTGAGGGAGGCCAGCCGGTTCTGGCGAATATGGACGATGCGCTCGGGCGAGGCGAGAAGCCCGACGACAAGCGGATTGCGCAGGGAATCGAGCGATTTCGGCAGCGGCGTATTGGGCACGAAAGGCAGATTGGCGGTTTTGACGCCGCGATTGGCGAGATAGATGCTCGTCGGCGTCTTCGACGTGCGGCTCACGCCCATCAGCACGACATCGGCCGCCTCATAGGTCTCTGAATGCTGGCCGTCGTCATGCAGCATGGTGAAGTTCAGGGCGTCGATGCGGCGGAAATAATCGGCGTTCAAACTGTGCTGCGCGCCGGGCCGCGGCGTCGCGGCGACGCCGATATAGGATTCGAACAAGTTCATGATCGGCGCGAGAACCGAGAGGCAGGGCGCGCCGAACCGCGCGCAGGCGTCGGCAAGCCGATGCGCAAGCTGCGGATCTACCAGCGTGAACAGGACCATGCCCGGCGCCGCCTCAATCGCGGCGATCGCCTTGTCGATCGCGGCGGCGTTGCGCGCCATCGGATAGACATGCTCCTGGCAGCAGACGCCCTCATATTGCGCGACGACGGCGCGGCTGGCGGCGATCAGCGTTTCCCCGGTCGCATCGGAGACGAGATGCAGGTTGATGTGATGGCGCGACACGCTTCGTCTCCCCAAAACGGCTTCGCTTTTTCGATCCGGCGAATTGCTGAGGATAATGGTGGATAAGAGCCGCTGAAAGGGCAATTGCAATCGAAAACTGTGCGGCTCCCCGGAAAAGCCTCAACAGCCATCGGGCGGGGGACGCCCGCGACGGTCTTCCCTGTGGACGCCGGCCTGACGCGCCGAAACCTGTTCACGACGTCCCGCGCAGGAAACGCCAGCCCGCCGCAATCATTAACAAATTCTTAACATTCATGCGACGCCGCGGAGGCGGTGACTTCCGAGGATAACTCCAGCTATGCTAAACCGCGTGTGGACAATCCTGCGCGGGCCTTTTCGGCCCCCCAATATGAATAAGAAGAAGTTAAGAAAGAGATTCTTAAAATTGTTTAGGAAAGTCCCGTTTTGACCGATCCCTCCTCCCTGAAGCCGTTTCTGCGCGTCCTTGACGGCGAGGCGCTGTCGCCGCCCCCCATCTGGCTCATGCGTCAGGCCGGGCGCTATCTGCCGGAATATCGCGAGATCCGCGCCAAATTTCCAACCTTCCTCGATTTCTGCTACGCGCCGAAAGTCGCCACCGAGGCGACCTTGCAGCCGATCCGGCGTTTCGGCTTCGACGCCGCAATTCTGTTCAGCGATATTCTCGTCGTGCCGGACGCCCTCGGCCAGAAAGTGACTTTCGAGGTCAATGAAGGGCCGAGGCTGGAGCCGATCGCATCAGCGCAGGATTTCGCGAGAATCAGCGAAACCATCGATCTGACGCGGCTTTCCCCCGTCTTCGAGACGATCGAGCGGGTCAAGGCCGACCTTCCCGCCGAGACGGCGCTGATCGGCTTTTGCGGCGCGCCATGGACGGTCGCAAGCTATATGATCGCCGGACGCGGCACGCCGGATCAAGGCCCCGCGCGCCTCTTCGCCTATCGCGACCCGGAGCTGTTTCATCGCCTGATCGACAGGCTCGTTTCGGCCTCCATCGATTATCTGGCGCGGCAGATCGAGTCGGGCGTCGAGGCGGTGCAGATTTTCGACAGCTGGGCGGGCGTTCTGCCGGCGGGCGAATATGAACGCTGGTGCCTGACCCCAATCAAGCAGATCGTCGCCGGCCTCAGGGCGCGCCACAGCGGCGCGAAAGTGATCGGCTTTCCGAAAGGAATTGGCCCGCGCCTGAATGATTTCGCGGCATGGACGGGCGTCGACGCGCTTGGGATCGACAGCGCCGTCGATCCGCTCTGGGCGGCGCAACACCTCGTCAGCGCCAGGGCGCTGCAAGGCAATCTCGACCCGCTGGCGCTCCTCGCCGGCGGCGACGCGCTCGAGGCCGGCGCCGCGCGCATTCTGAAAGCCTTCGCGGGACGGCCGCATATCTTCAATCTCGGCCATGGCGTCCTGCAGCAGACGCCGCTCGCCCATGTCGAGGCCCTGGTCAGGCTGGTGCGGGAGCGCGGCGCGTCATGAGCGCATTCTATCTCTCGATCAAGGCCGTGCATATTATCGCTGTCATCGCCTGGATGGCCGGCCTGCTCTATCTGCCGCGCCTGTTCGTCTATCACGCCGGCGCCGCGCCCGGCTCCGACCTCGCCGCGACCTTCGAGATCATGGAGCGCCGGCTGCTGCGCGTCATCATGGGGCCGGCCATGATCGTGACCTGGATCGCCGGCCTGACGCTCGCCTTCGAGGGCGATTTCCTCCGCGCCGGCTGGTTGCATGGGAAGCTCTCTCTGGTTATCCTGATGACTGGCCTGCACGGCTATTTCAGCGCGACCCAGAAAAAATTTGCCGCCGGGACCAACCGGAAAAGCGCGCGTTTCTTTCGCATCCTCAATGAAGCGCCGACGGTTCTGCTGATCGCCATCGTCTTTCTGGTCGTGATCAAGCCGTTTTGAAACGGAACGAAAGGCCGTCGAACACATTTGCTTGTCAAAATGGGGAAATTGATTTATCGAGAAGTTTCCTCCTGCGGGTCTGTTGGCTGCACGTATCGGCTTCCGCGCGGCGTCGAATTCCTCCCACCTGAATTTGCCACCTGATTTTGGGGTCAACCCGCCTGTTCGTTCAGGATTTGGCTGCGCCATAGCCTTCCTGCATCCGCGCGAAATGAATCCGCGCTATTTTCCAAGGACGTCATCCCCATGCGGGAAATAAAGTTACAAGACTTGAAGCTCAAGTCGCCCACCGAATTGCTTGGTTTCGCCGAAGAACACGAAGTCGAAAACGCTTCGATCATGCGCAAACAGGAGCTTATGTTTGCGATTTTGAAGCAACTCGCCAGCCGCGAGATCGAGATCGTCGGCGAGGGCGTCATCGAGGTTCTTCAGGACGGCTTCGGCTTTCTGCGCTCGCCCGACGCGAATTATCTCGCCGGTCCCGACGACATCTATGTGTCGCCCTCGCAGATCCGCCGCTTTGGCCTGCGCACTGGCGACACCGTCGAGGGGCTGATCCGCAGCCCCAAGGAGGGCGAGCGCTATTTCGCGCTGCTGAAGGTCAATACGATCAATTTCGAGGACCCGGAGAAAATCCGCCACAAGGTCCATTTCGACAATCTGACGCCGCTCTATCCCGATGAGCGCCTGAAGCTGGAAGTCGATGATCCGACCCGCAAGGATCTATCCGCCCGCGTCATCGACATCGTCGCGCCGATCGGCAAGGGCCAGCGCGCCCTGATCGTCGCCCCGCCCCGCACAGGCAAGACCGTGCTGCTGCAGAATATCGCGCAATCCGTCACCGCCAATCATCCCGAATGCTATCTGATCGTGCTGCTGATCGACGAGCGCCCGGAAGAAGTCACCGACATGCAGCGTTCCGTGCATGGCGAGGTCGTCTCCTCAACCTTCGACGAGCCGGCCGTCCGCCATGTCCAGGTCGCCGAAATGGTCATTGAAAAGGCCAAGCGCCTCGTCGAGCATGGCCGCGACGTGGTGATTTTGCTGGACTCAATCACAAGACTTGGCCGCGCCTATAACACCGTCGTGCCGTCCTCCGGCAAGGTGCTGACCGGCGGCGTGGACGCCAACGCCCTGCAGCGGCCGAAGCGCTTCTTCGGCGCCGCCCGCAATATCGAGGAAGGCGGCTCGCTGACGATCATCGCGACCGCCCTGATCGACACCGGCTCGCGCATGGACGAAGTCATTTTCGAAGAGTTCAAGGGCACCGGCAATTCGGAAATCATTCTCGACCGCAAGGTCGCCGACAAGCGCACCTTCCCGGCCATTGACATCACCCGCTCCGGCACCCGCAAGGAAGAACTCCTCGTGCCGCCGGACATCCTGAAAAAGATGTATGTCCTGCGCCGCATCCTCAACCCGATGGGCACCATAGACGGGATAGAATTCCTCCTCGGCAAGCTGCGCGAAACGCCGAAAGGCAACGCCAGTTTCTTCGAGGCGATGAACACGTAAGGCGCGTCCTTCATCTACCTGGCCTCGCCGTCATGGCCGGGCTTGACCCGGCCATCCAAACAGAGATCGTCGGCGACTGGCTGCCCGGATCCGGGGACCGGGCATGGCGTTGCGAATGTGACGCCTCACGGAACCGGCCACAACGGCCAGGCCATTCCATTCATCGCATGGCCAACCCGAGCGCATCCCGATTTTGAAGTCAAGGATCGCAGACCGCCTGCGGCGGCGGCGCCGTGCGCCGTCCTTGACTTCAAAATCGGGATGCGCTGTCCTGCCGCCAAGCGCTGAATGAATATTTGTGCGCTCACGCGCGTGCCAAATGGGTCACCTTTTCAGGGCGACGCAGGCATCTTGGCGAGCATTTCTATGTGCAAGCGCTCGACCGTGCCGATGTCGTATTGCGCCCCTGCCTTGCGATATTCCGCCAGCGCACCAACGAGGGCCTTGAGTGCGCTGTCGAGATGCTCGGGGGCGGCGGTCTTGGCGAATAGCGCTTGATAAGCCAAAGCCATGTTTTGCTGCGTCTGCGCCCATCGGAGCGGGACGCGGTCCAGGGTTCTTTCCTTCAGCGCGGCGCGATAGGCCTCGACGGCCTGCTCCAGCCGCGCCGTGCCGCTCTCGCGTTCGCCGAGCGTTGAGAGCGCATTGCCAAGATTGTTCTGGGTCGTCGCCCAGTCGAGAGGCACGCGGTCGCGGGTCCATTCCTGCAGCGCGGCGCGATAGGCCTCGACGGCCTGCTCCAGCCGCGCCGTGCCGCTCTCACGTTCGCCGAGCGTTGAGAGCGCATTGCCGAGATTGTTCTGCGTCATTGCCCGGTCGAGAGGTACGCGGTCGCGGGTCTGTTCCTGCAGCGCGGCGCGATAGGCCCCGACGGCCTGCTCCAGCCGCGCTGTCCCGTGCTCGCGTTCGCCGAGTGTCTGGAGCGCATTGCCGAGATTGTTCTGCGTCATTGCCCAGTCGAGAGGCACGCGGTCGCGGGTCTGTTCCTGCAGCGCGGCGCGATAGGCCTCGACGGCCTGCTCCAGCCGCGCCGTGCCGCTCTCCCGTTCGCCGAGCGCCCGAAGCGAAGCGCCGAGATTGTTCTGCGTTGCCGCCCATTGGAGCGGGACACGGTGGCGAGGCCATTCCTGCAGCGCGGCGCGATAGGCCTCGACGGCCTGCTCCAGCCGCGCCGTGCCGCTCTCGCGTTCGCCGAGCGTCTGGAGCGCATTGCCGAGATTGTTCTGCGTCATCGCCCAGTCGAGCGGGGCACGGTGGCGAGGCCATTCTTCTAGCGCGGCGCGATAGGCCTCGATGGCCTGCTCCAGCCGCGCCGTGCCGCTCTCGCGCCGTCCGAGCATCGAGAGCGCATTGCCGAGATTGTTCTGCGTCATCGCCCATTGGAAAGGCACGCAGTCGCGGGTCCATTCCTCTAGCGCGGCGCGATAGGCCTCGACGGCCTGCTCTAGCCGCGCCGTGCCGCTCTCGCGCCCACCGAGCCTTGAGAGCGCATTGCCAAGCCAATTCTGTGCCATTCCGCTCTGATCTGCGTCTCGGGCCGCTGCCAGCATCAGGCGCGCCATCTCAATTGCGACTTCCAGGGAGAAGTTGACCCCCTTTTCTTCGCCGTTGCTGTAGAAAGCTCGCCACCGTTCGCTAAATTTCGGTGACCGTACGGCGCGCGCCTCGGTTGGGTCCAAGCCCGCGATCGACTCGATGCGGCTCGCGACCGCGGCGGCGTCGCGGCGCAACGTATCTTGTTCGACGCCGGCTTCGAGCAGCGCCTCTTTCGAGGCCCTATGTTCTTCGTCAAGTTTCCTCAGACTTTCGTCCACTAGCCTGGAGCCGGCGTCGAACTCGCCGCGCTTGGTGGTTTCGGCGACCTGCCGCAAAATTCTCTGGACGAGATCGTCGAGGTTCGTGCCGCGCTCGCCCTTGGCGATCACGTCGAGAGCGATCTGGACGGCGTTCTCCAGTTCCGCCACGGCCTGATTGAAATCGCTCAACTCTTCGCGCGTTAGTCTTCGGGCAAGCTTGAAAATCGTCTCGCGTTCGAGGCCACTCTCCGCAGCCCTCGCGATGTCGCCGCGCTGGTCAAGCGCGGCGACGAGTTTTGCGACAATCTCGTCAGCTGAGTTTCCAACATTTATTATGTTGTCGCGAATGTCGCCGCCCGCCGCGACGCCATGATCGGCGGTGACGCTGGCGGGGGGGTTTTCCGGTCTGAGCCAGCTCAAGAATGCGCCCGGTCTTTCGGGCCGCCGCGCGTGTTGATCGTGTTGCCACGAATGTCGCGCCCTGCCGCCACCCCTCCATTGCTGGCCGAGACGGACGGTCCCGACGGCGGTTTCGGAGGCCCTTTCCCGGCGAAGAACTTAAGGACGGCCCACAGAGCAGTGGCGACGACGACGACCCCGCCGCCAATCCAGCCGAGCAGCGCGCGGTGGTCGGGATCCTGAATATAGGCCCAGATGCTGGCGAGCACGTTCCTCTCCGCGCGAATGACCTCAATCTGAGCGATTTCGCGAAATATGCAACCGAACAGCTCGGGCTTTCATCCGCGCCTCCCTCCACAAAACGTGATGACGCCGTCATCCTCCCGCCATGGCCGCGTTTGAGGCTGATCCGTCTGTTCGTTTCGGCGTGAACCCTTTATGCTCCGCGGATCGCTCGGGCGGCTCGCCTGAAACACGCGCCGCGTAATTGAGAGAACGCCTTCTGCTTCTCCGCATCAAAATCCCGTCGCCCCGCGCCCGGACCAAGCAGCTGCGCCGCGTCCTGGCGGCGCTTTCGCTCTCTCCGGCACGGAGTCCAGACCCTGGGGCCTTTCACCAATGAATGATCTCTACGCGCTCGCCACGGAGCCTTCGAGCTGGCTCGCGCTCGCCTCGCTGATCGCGATGGAGATCGTGCTCGGCATCGACAATCTCGTCTTCATCGCCATTCTGTCGTCGAAGCTGCCCGCGCATCTGCGCTCCAGGGCGCGGCGCATCGGCATCGGGCTTTCGCTGATCCTGCGCATCGCGCTGCTCTTCACCATCAGCTCGATCATCAAATTGACCCAGCCGGTGCTGATCATCAATGAATTCCATTTCTCCGCGCGCGATCTGATCCTGATGGCCGGCGGCCTGTTTCTGGTCTGGAAAGCGACCAATGAAATCCATGAGGCGGTCGATCCAAATGCGCTCAAGGACGAAAAAGAGAGGCGCCCGACCGGGTTCGCCTCCGCCATCTTCCAGATTCTGGCGCTCGACATCGTCTTCTCGATCGACAGCATCATCACCGCCGTCGGCATGACCGAGCATCTGCCGATCATGATCATCTCCGTGGTGGCGGCCGTGCTCGCCATGCTGCTCGCCGCCGATCCGCTCGCCAATTTCATCCATCGCAACCCGACCATCGTCATGCTCGCGCTGGGCTTTCTTCTGCTGATTGGCGCGACGCTGATCGCCGAGGGCTTCGGCTTCCACTTCCCGAAGGCCTATATCTATTCGGCGATGGCCTTCTCCGGCCTCGTCGAGGGCCTCAATATTCTCGCGCGCAGGCGCGGCCCGAGGGCATGACCGGCGGTCCCGAGCAGGCCGGAGCCATCGCCGATGTCGTGATGCCGGTCGCGCTCGACACGGCCTATTCCTACGCCGTTCCGCCGGGCATGGTGTTGGAGGCTGGCGCCTTCGTCGAGGCGCCGCTCGGCGCCCGCATGGCGCTCGGCGTGGTCTGGGAGGTTCGCCCCGCCGCGCCGGGCGCGAGCAATCTCAAATCCATTCGATCCCGGCTCGACGCCGCGCCGCTGAACCAGCATTTGCGCGATTTCATCGACTGGGTGGCGCGCTGGAGCATGTCGGCGCGGGGCATGGTTTTGCGCATGGCCATTCGGGCGGCGTTTCAGGGCGCGCCCGAAACCCCTCGCATCGGCGTAAGGCTTGCGGAAGCCGCGCCCGCCCGCATGACGCCCGCGCGGGAGCGCGTTTTGGCCGCGGCGGAAGGCGGCGCGCCTCTCGGCAAGGCGGCGCTCGCCAAGGCCGCCGGCTGCTCGGCCAGCGTCGTCGACGGGCTGATCCGTGAGGGCACGCTGGAACTCGCCGCGATGCCCGAGCCGGTCGCGCCGAAAAACGATCCGCATTTCAACCCGCCGATTCTCTCGGCCAGCCAGGCCGAGGCGGCGGCGGCGCTCCAGGACAGCGTCCGCGCAGGCGCCTTTTCCGTCACCTTGCTCGAAGGCGTCACCGGCTCCGGCAAGACCGAGGTCTATCTTGAGGCCATCGCAGCGGCGCTGGAGACCCAACGCCAGACCCTCGTCCTGATGCCGGAAATCGCGCTCACCGCGCAATTCGTCGAGCGCTTCAAGGCCCGCTTCGGCGCGGCGCCGGCGGAATGGCATTCCGGCGTCAGCGCTCGCAACCGCGCACGCATCTGGAGCGCTGTGGCGGCGGGCGCGGCGCAAATCGTCATCGGCGCGCGTTCGGCGCTGTTCCTGCCTTTCAAATCGCTCGGCCTCATCATCGTCGATGAGGAGCATGACGGCGCCTATAAGCAGGAGGATGGCGTCATCTACCACGCCCGCGACATGGCCGTCGTGCGCGCCCGGCTCGAAGGCGCGGCGGTCCTGCTCGTCTCGGCGACGCCCTCGCTGGAGACGCGCGTCAACGCCGAATCCGGCCGCTATAAGCGCCTCATCCTCGACGGGCGGTTCGAGGGCCGCGCCATGCCGACGATCGAAGCGGTGGACATGCGCCTCGCCGCCCCGCCTCGGGGCAAATGGCTCTCGCCCCGGCTTGTCGCCGCTCTGACCGAAACGCTGGGGCGGCGCGAGCAGGCACTGCTCTACCTCAACCGGCGCGGCTATGCGCCGCTGACGCTCTGCCGCGCCTGCGGCCATCGCTTCCAATGCCCCAATTGCACCGCCTGGCTGGTCGAGCATCGCTTCCGCAAAGTGCTCGCCTGCCATCATTGCGGCCATGTCGAGCGCCGGCCCAACCTCTGCCCCAATTGCGAGGCCGCCGATTCGCTGATGGCCTGCGGCCCCGGCATCGAGCGCCTCGCGGAAGAAGCCGCCGCGCTCTTCCCCGAGGCCCGCATCATGACGCTTTCCTCCGACATGCCGGGCGGCGCCGAGCGGCTGCGCGCCGAATTCGAGGCCGTCGCGCGCGGCGAATGGGACATCATCATCGGCACGCAAATGGTGGCGAAGGGGCATAATTTCCCGCTGCTCTCCCTCGTCGGGGTGATCGACGCCGACATCGGCCTCACCTCCGGCGATCCGCGCGCGGCCGAACGGACCTTCCAGCTTCTGCAGCAGGTCACCGGCCGCGCCGGCCGCTTCGGCACGTCGGGCCGCGCGCTGGTGCAGAGTTTTCAGCCCGAACATCCCGTGATGCGCGCGCTTCTCTCCGGCGACGCCGAGCGCTTTTACAAAGAAGAGACCGCGCAGCGCGCCCGCGCCGGCCTGCCGCCTTTCGGGCGCCTCGCCGCACTGATCATATCGGGCGATGATTCCGCCTCGGCGGAGGTTTTCGCGCGCGCGCTGGCGCGGGCGGCCTATGAGCTGCCGCCCTCGCCGCTCTGGAGCCTCGCGCCCGCTGGCGGGCTGCCTGGCGAAAACGACCTTGCGCTGTTAGGGCCGGCCGAAGCGCCGATCGCGATCATCCGGGGCCGCCATCGTTTTCGCCTGCTCGTCCGCGCGCCTCGTACGGCGGACCTGCAAGGCTTTGTTAGAGCCATGCTCGCGGCCGGGCCAAAGCAGCGCGGCGGCATAAGGGTCGCGATCGACATCGATCCGCAGAGTTTTTTGTGAGGGGGGTGCTTGAGGGCTGCAAGGAAATTCCTTACGCTGGCAGTCGTCCAGATGGTTTTCCCAATGATCAAGAGCAAGCTCACGACCAAGGCGCAAACGACGATCCCGCAGCCCGTTCGGGCGGCGCTTCGCCTCAAAGAGGGCGATGAGCTCGCTTATGAGATCGAAGCGGATCGCGTCATCCTCACCAAGGCGACCGCTGCGCTGGCAGACGACCCATTCGTAACATTTAGCGAGTGGGAGGGTGAAGCTGACCGCAAAGCCTATGCAAAGCTTTAGGCAAGGCGACGTTATCCGGGTTCCGTTTCCCTATACGGATCGCTCGACGCGCCAGCATCGGCCGGCCCTTGTCATATCGAAAGGCGCGCTCGGGGATGGCGACAGCCTGCTCTGGGTCGCCATGATCGCCAGCGCGGAAAATCGCAGCTGGCCTGAGGATGTACCCCTTGGCGATCTTTACGAGCAATCCGGCCTTCCGGCTCCATCAGTCATTCGGCCGTCAAAGCTCGCGACCATAGAGGCGCGGCACGCCGAGCGGCTCGGTCATGTCAAGCCAAGTCTGATGGACGAGGTGACGAACGTGCTCCGTCGACATCTGGGGCTTTAACAAGCGCCTCGCACGACAAAAAAATAGATAAATAAGGCGCAACTTAATTGCGTACCATTAGATAGTTATAAATCCCTACGCCGGCTGCAGCCTCTGGATCAACCCGTCCAGCTGCTCCAGCGTCTTATAGGCCACCCGCAACTCGCCGCGCTCGCCGGTGCCGACGATCGTCACCTTCAGCCCGAGTCCGACCGTGAGCGAGGTCTCCAGCGAGCGCGTGTTGACGTCCTTTTCCTTCGCCTTATGCGAGGGCTTCGCCTTGCCGCCCTCGGCGTCGCCCTGCAAAATCCCCTCGACATCGCGCACGGAAAGCCCCTGCGCAGCGATCTTCACCGCCAGCGCGTCGGGATCCGGCGCGGAAAGCAGCGCCCGCGCGTGGCCCGCCGAAATATGCCCCTCGGCCAACATCCGCCGCGTGAGGTCGGGCAGTTTCAAAAGCCGCAGGGAATTCGCCACATGGCTGCGGCTCTTGCCGATGACCTTGGCGACGTCGCCATGCGAATATTTGAATTCCGTGCCGAGGCGCTCATAGCCATTGGCCTCTTCAAGCGGATTGAGATCGGCGCGCTGGACATTCTCGATGATCGCAAGCTCCAGCGCCTGCCTGTCGTCGGCCTCGACGACGATGATCGGCACCTCATGCAGGCCGGCACGCTGCGCCGCGCGCCAGCGCCGCTCGCCTGCGATGATCTCATAGGCGTCGGCAAGGCCGGGAGCCGGGCGAGCCAGGATGGGCTGCAGAATGCCCTTCTCCTTCACCGAATCGGCGAGTTCCTCAAGCTCGATCTCGTCAAAAGTCTTGCGCGGATTGCGCGGATTTGGCCGCAGAAATTCGATCGGAACTTTCTTTTGCCCCTTCGACGGCGTGCTCACGGCATCTGCGCTGTCGCCGATCAGGGCGGCGAGGCCGCGTCCAAGGCGCGGGCGCACCTCCTCGGTCGATTTTGGTGCGCTCATGAGTTTTCGCTTTCTAGATTCGCGGCGGCGCGGAAAGCCCGCTCGCGCTGGATCAGCTCCGACGCGAGTTTCAGATAGGCCTGACTGCCGCTGCATTTCAGATCGTAAAGAAGGACCGGCTTGCCATGGGAGGGCGCCTCGGAGACGCGAACATTGCGCGGAATGACGGTCTCATAAACCTTGTCGCCCATGAAGCCGCGCACATCGGCGACGACCTGCGAGGCGAGGCTGTTGCGCGAATCGAACATGGTGAGCACGATGCCATGGATGGTCAGCCCGGCGTTCAGATTGGTGCGTACCTGATCCACCGTCGCGAGCAGTTGCGAGAGGCCTTCGAGCGCGAAAAACTCGCATTGCAGCGGCACGAGAACGCTGTCGGCCGCCGTCATGGCGTTCATGGTGAGAAGATTCAGCGAGGGCGGGCAATCGATCAGCACATAGGTGAAGCGCTCCGCCTCCGGGCTGTCGCGCTGTTCCTGGCTGAACGCCCGCATCGCCTCGCGCAGGCAAAACGCGAGATCCTTGCGGCTGGCGATTTCAAGTTCGACGCCGAGGAGATCGAGCGTCGCCGGCGCGATCGAGAGCCGGGGCACGATTGTCGCCTGAACGACGGCGCGGATCGGCTGCGTCCCGACCATGACGTCATAGGTCGAGAGCTTGCGATCGCGACGCTCGATGCCAAGGCCGGTCGAGGCGTTGCCCTGCGGATCGAGATCGATGATCAGGACATGCTCGCCGATGGCGGCCAGCGCTGTGCCGAGATTTATCGCCGTGGTTGTTTTTCCCACGCCACCTTTTTGATTCGCGAGCACGATCACGCGCAATCCCGCACTGGGCGACGCGGGGGTCGGCGGGACCGGCGGCGCGGGATCAGGCTCTTGCCCGGTTTTCGCGCGCGCTTTCAGGAAAGGAGCCGACATCTGGCCTATTTACCTGTAAAAACAAAGGATAGCACATTCTTGCGGGCGCAGGCCATAGATGCGCGGCTAGCGGGGATCGGTACGGCGCCTGACGACGAGAATATGCGCTGATGGCGACGTCCGGCTCGGCCGACTTGTAATTGAAAACCTATCGGTCAGGCGCGAATCGGTCAATTCCGCTTCGGCCTGTTCTCCCTTGGAAAATACGCCTGTCGCGCCCTTTTCGATCAGTTTTCCCGCATAATCGAGGAGAACCGGCAGCGGCGCGAGGGCGCGGGCGCTGATCGCCTCGATCGGCGCGTCGAGTTCGGGCAGGATCGTTTCGATGCGGCCGCAGTGAATAATGGCCGCGGCGCCTGTTTCACGTGAAACACCCCGCAGGAATGCGCATTTTCGCTGGTCGGATTCGATAAGGTGGACGGACGCCCTCGGATCGTCAGCGTAGCGGATGGCGGTGACGAGGCCTGGGAATCCGGCGCCGGAGCCAAGATCGAGCCAGCAGCGCGCGTCAGGCGCGGCGTCGGACACCTGAAGCGAGTCAGCGAAATGGCGGATCCAGATCGAATCGAGCGTGGCGGGTCCGACGAGATTGATGGTGCGCTGCCATTTGCGCAGCAGCGCTTCATAAATCCGGAGACGCTCCAGCGTCCCTTTCGGCAATTGCGCGAGAAGCGGATGGGGGCCGGGAGGCGCGCCGCTTTGGTTTCCGTCGCGGCTCAACGCGCCTCGGCCGGGCTGGGGACCGGGATTTTCTCGTCCGCGCGCCGGACTCGCGAGGCGAGCAGCGTCATGGCGGCCGGCGTCATGCCCTCAATGCGGCTGGCCTGCGCCATGCTGCGCGGACGGATCATTTCAAGCTTGGCGCGGATCTCGCTCGATAGGCCGGGAACAAGCCGGTAATCGAGCGCATCGGGGATTGTCAAAGCCTCATCGCGGCGGGCTGCCTCGATGTCCTTCGCTTGACGGTCGAGATAGACCGCGTATTTCGCGTCGATCTCGATCTGGGTCGCGATTTTTGGCTCGATCGCGCCAAGTTCCGGCCAGATCGCTTTCAACGAGTCAATCGTCGCGTCGGGCAGGGAGAGCAGATCAAAGGCGCTTCGGCGCAGGCCGTCCTGATTGATCTTGAGGCCATGGCGCGCCGCCGCATTGGGGGTCAGGCTGAAACGCTGCAGCAGGGCGCGGGCTTCGTCGAGCGCCGCCGCCTTGGCGGCGAAGGCGGCCCGGCGCTCGGCTCCGACGCAGCCGATCCCGACGCCAAGGCCTGTCAGCCGCTGGTCGGCGTTGTCGGCGCGCAGCGACAGGCGATATTCGGCGCGCGACGTGAACATGCGATAGGGTTCGGTGACGCCGCGCGTGACGAGATCGTCGATCATGACGCCGAGATAGGCGTCCGAGCGCTCGAAAACGACAGGAGCCGCGCCGCCGGCCAGCGCGGCGGCGTTGAGGCCGGCGACGAGTCCTTGTGCCGCGGCCTCCTCATAGCCGGTCGTGCCATTGATCTGGCCGGCGAGGAAGAGTCCAGGTAGCCGTTTGGCCTCAAGGCTTTGTTTTAACTCGCGCGGATCGATGAAATCATACTCGATTGCGTAGCCAGGCTGTAAGATCGCGACCTTTTTGAGCCCCGGAATGGTGGCGAGGAAGCGCTGCTGGATGTCTTCGGGCAGGGAGGTCGAAATTCCATTCGGATAGATGGTGCGGTCGTCGAGCCCCTCCGGCTCCAGAAAGATCTGGTGTGACTGGCGCTCGCCGAAGCGCACGACCTTATCTTCGATCGAGGGGCAATAGCGCGGGCCGCGCCCTGCGATCGCGCCGGAATAGACCGGCGATTGCCCGATATTGTCGCGGATGAGGGCGTGGGTCTCGGCCGTCGTCCCCGTTATGAAGCAGTCGACCTGGGGGTTTTGGATCGATTCGGTCAAAAACGAGAAGGGCTCGGGCTCGGTGTCGGCGCTTTGCCGTTCGAGCCCGCTCCAGTCGATTGTGTCGCCATCGAGCCGCGGCGGCGTGCCGGTCTTGAGCCGGCCCATGCGAAAACCCAGCGCCTCAAGGGTGTCGCCGAGCCGGATCGCGGGCGCCTCGCCGATCCGTCCGGCGGGAACGGTCGTCGCGCCGCGATGGATCAGGCCGCGCAGAAAGGTGCCGGTGGTGAGGATCACGGCGGCGCAGGCGAAGGCGCGCCCATCGCTGGTGACCAGTCCCGCGACGCGGCCATCTCGGACAGTGATGTCGGCGGCCTCGCCTTCAAGAAGCGTGAGGTTGGCGGTGGATCGGATGGCGCCCCCCATGGCCGCGCGGTAGAGGCGGCGGTCGGCTTGCGCGCGCGGACCCCGCACGGCGGGGCCTTTGGTGCGGTTGAGGACGCGAAACTGGATGCCGGCGTCATCCGCCACGCGCCCCATCAGGCCGTCGAGGGCGTCGATTTCCCGGACGAGATGGCCTTTGCCGAGCCCGCCTATGGCCGGATTGCAGGACATCGCGCCAATCGTGGCGGCCGAATGGGTGAGGAGGGCCGCGCGGGCGCCCATGCGCGCGGCCGCGGCCGCTGCCTCGCAGCCGGCATGGCCGCCGCCGACCACGATGACGTCAAACGCGTACATCGTCTCGAACTCCACCGGGTTTCATTGGGGGTGTTTCACGTGAAACAGGGGCAGGGTGTTTCACGTGAAACACCCCCGTTGCCTTTTAGCGCATGCGGCGGATTTTTTCCAGCGCGGCTTCAAGGGGGTGTTTCACGTGAAACACCCTGGCTGGGCTGGAGACTGCCGGGGTGCCGGGCGACCAAACCGGCTGGCGCGCTCTCGCCGACTTGGGGGGTGTTTCACGTGAAACACCTTGGCTGGGGTGGAGGCTGCCGGGATGCCGGGGGCCCAAACCGGCTGGCGCGCGCTCGCCATCTCGGGGGGTGTTTCACGTGAAACAGGTGTGCGGGGGGTGTTTCACGTGAAACACCCCCGTCTTCCCGGCGACTATTTGCCAATGCAGAAGCGCGAAAAAATATCGCCGAGAATGTCCTCCACACCGACGCGCCCGATCAGCCGCTCAAGCGCGAACAGGGCGCTGCGCAAATCCTCGGCCAAAACCTCGACCGGCGCGTCCGGCTCGGCCTCGACGCGCGCAAGGGCTTCGGCCGCCATGGCGAATGCCTTGCGGTGGCGTTCGCGGGTGATGAGGCCCGCATGCCCCGCCCCGCTCGCCGAAAACACGAAATCTTTCAGATCTTTCAACAGGATATCGATATTTTGGCCAGTTTCGGCGCTGATCGAAAGCGCATGGGCCGCGAGTTCGGGCTCGGCTGGCGCAACATCGCATTTTGTCAAGATGCGCCAGACGGGGCCGCTCCCCAATCTTACATCCGGCTCCTTGGGCCGGCCGGCCTCGCTGAGCCAAAGAACCAGATCGGCGGCCCGCGCTTTCTCCACCGCGCGTCCAATGCCGGCCAGTTCGATCATATCAGCGCTCTCGCGCAGCCCGGCCGTGTCGATCAGCATCGCCGCACAACCGCCAAGATCAAGATGGACCTCGATCGCATCGCGCGTCGTCCCGGCGATCTGCGAGACGATGGCGACGTCGCGGCGGGCCAGGGCGTTCATTAGCGTCGATTTACCGGCGTTTGGCGGCCCGGCGATCACGATCGTGACGCCGTCGCGGATGCGCTCGCCGGCGCTCCCGGCGTTCAGCTCGGCCTTGAGGGATTGAAGCACGGGCGCAACCAGCGCGCCGACGCGGCGGCTGAGCGCCTGCGGCACATCGCCTTCGTCCGGAAAATCAATCTCCGCCTCGACCAGCGCGGCGGCCTCGAGCAGAGCGGCGCGCCAGCGCTCGGCCGCGCAGCTGAGGCTGCCCTGCATCTGCCGTAGGGCCTGGCGGCGCTGCCATTCGGTCTCGGCCTCGATCAGATCGCCTAACCCCTCGACCTCGACGAGATCGAGCTTGCCGTTCAGAAGCGCGCGGCGCGTGAATTCGCCGGGTTCGGCGGCGCGGGTTGCGGGAAATCCGCCGAGCGTCTGGATCAGGCGCAGCGCAACGGCGCGCCCGCCATGGATGTGGAATTCGGCGCAGTCCTCGCCCGTAAAACTGCGCGGCGCGGGGAAGAAAAGGACAAGCCCGGAATCGATTGCTTCTCCGCTCTCGGGGTCTTTCAATGTGGCGAGCGTCGCCACGCGGGGCTCGGGCAGGCGTCCCGCCACACTCTTTATAATATAGGGCGTTGCGGGGCCGGAAAGCCGCAGGATCGCGAGCGCGGCGCGGCCGGCGCCGGAGCTGATGGCGAAGATGGTGTCGGGCGCGGCGCTGATGGCGCAGTCTCCTCGATAGGCTGATTTCGAAGATGCTACGATGCCTGCCGCCGCCCGACACATCAAGCCTTCCGAGCGTGATGTAATATGTTTATATAATCAAAGGCTCACAGGGCGCTTAGATCGAAAGCGGTCAGTGGCGGGGCGCCGATCCTGGTCCAGGATCCCAGGCGCGCGCGGCCGGATTATCATAGGCGCGGGCGGTGCGGCGCTCGACTTGTGCGCCTGCGGCACAAGCTTCAACAACGTGCTGTATCAGATCGGCGCGAAGACGGGTGATTAAGCCGGCCGGAGATTCCCCATTCCAAAGCAGCGCTCGCCGCATGATATAGGCTCGGCTACATCGGGGAGGCTACCTATGCCAGAGCTCGGTGATGTGACGGCGCCGCCAAGAGCGAAACAGGCCGAGTCAAAACAGGACAAAACCAAATCGTCGTTGGAAAGGGCCTTTATGGATTCCGCTGAACGGTTTTTGCTCAAACACCAGGAATTGGAACAAATCGCGCTGGCGACCTTGCAGGTGGCGCGGCTTCTCATGGTGTCCGGCGCCCGAGCCGAAGTGGTGCATGAAGGAAGCGCAATGGTGGCTCTCGGCCTGGGCGCCGAGCACGCCGAGCTGCGCTCGGGCTATGCATCGCTCGCTATCACAGTTGGCGCCGGCATCAATACGATCACGCGAATGGCCGGGGTCGGCCCGCTTGGCGTCAATCACCGATTGGATCAGGCGGTTCGCGGTCTTGCTCGACGCGTTCAAAAAAACGGGCTGACCCCGGCCGCCGTCGTCGCCGAACTAGCCAGTCTTGAACGGAACACGCCAAAGCATCCTCCCTGGCTGGTCGCCACGGCGGTCGGGGTGGCTTGCGCCGCATTCGGCCGATTATTTGGCGTCGACTGGCAAGCATTTCTTCCTGTCATAGTCGCCGTCGCTGGCGGGCAGGCCATTCGCCATGGCCTGCTGCAGCGTGGGGCCAATGTATTCGTGACCAGCGCCATAGTCGCATTCCTGTCGTCATGCTTTTGTGGGCTGACGGCCAAATGGAGCGGCAGCGCGACGATTGACTCGGCAATGGTCGCCTCGGTCCTGCTGTTGGTCCCGGGCGTCCCCGCGCTCAATTCGCAGTCAGACATTATGGAAGGGCATCCGACTCTGGGAACCGCACGGGCGGTTTCGGTCGTCATGATCTTGATGTTTATCGCCATTGGCGTCTTGAACGCCCGCGCAGTCCTGGGGATAGGTCCGTGACCATCGACTACCTGCACCTGCTACACCAGACCCTCTTCGGCGCTCTGGCCGCCAGCGGTTTCGGCATTCTGTTCAATTTCGGCTGGCGCGAACTGCTGTGGTGCGCCGGCAGCGGCGCCGTGGCGCTCACAACCCGCACGCTTGCGCAGGACGCGGGCTGGAGTTTGGAAGCCGCCTCCTTCGTCGCCGCCGCGACGGTTGGATCGAGTGGGCGTTTGCTGCGCTCGCATTTGGGTATGGCCAGCAACGCCCTGGCGGTCTGCGGTTGCATCCCCATGGTGCCCGGCAGTTTTGCGACCCACGCGATTTTCGGACTGTTCGCGCTGACAGCCCCAAGTGCGCAAAATGCGACGCTGATGATGACGACGACCGTGGAAATGCTGCGTGTCGCATTCACGATCGGCGCCATCGGAGCCGGACTGTCAATGACCACACATATCCTGCGGACCCGAGATTTCTGAGGGAAAGAAAAGAGGGGGCATGACGATTCTTGGCGCCTCCGCGGGATAATTTATGCGGCGATCATTGGCCGGATGCGGACGCAGTTGGAGCCCTCTTCGTGAGCCGGAGCGGTGCCATGCGGCGGCGCCGTCACATAAATGGAAATTGAGCGAAAGGCGCGGGGGAGCGCGAGCTGTGTCGAAGCTTCGCGAGCCCCCTTTTCCTCGCGCCCGCACATGGTCGAGGCGGTACACGCGCCGCAAGCCATAGGCGCGCGCTGCAAAATCGCGCGTCAAGGGGCGATGAATTTGGCCCATTGTCGGCAATGCGCCAATTTCGCCGCGGCGCCGGTCTTGCTCGGGCTCTTTTGACTATTCGACTGCGTTGTCCCGGGCTAGGCTCCCGCGAGCGCCGGAAGAGAGCCTGAACATGGCCAATGAACTGAAAGACGCCGCGAGCCCGTACCTGCTCCAGCATGCGGATAATCCCGTGCATTGGCGCCAGTGGGGCGCGGCGGCGCTCCGCGAGGCGCAGGCCGCGGGCAAGCCGATCCTGCTCTCGGTCGGCTATGCGGCCTGCCACTGGTGCCATGTAATGGCGCATGAAAGCTTCGAGGACGAGGCGACGGCGGCCGTGATGAACGAGCTCTTCGTCAACATCAAGGTCGATCGCGAGGAGCGCCCCGACATCGACCACATCTATATGTCGGCGCTGCACAGTTTCGGCGAGCGCGGCGGCTGGCCGATGACGATGTTCCTCACGCCGGACGGCGAACCCTTCTGGGGGGGCACCTATTTTCCCAAGGAGGCGCTCTACGGCCGCCCGACCTTCGTCAGCGTGTTGAATGCGGTGGCGCAGGCCTATCGCGCCGAGCCGGAGCGCATCGCCAAAAATGTCGCGGCCGTGCGCGCGCGGCTGGCGAAGGCCGATGCGGCGGGCGCCGATGCGACGGCGATTTCGCTACAGCTCGCCGACGAGATCGCGTCGCATCTGTTGCAGGCGATGGATCATGTCGATGGCGGCCTCAAGGGCGCGCCGAAATTTCCCAACACGCCGATCCTCGAATTCCTGCAACGCACAGGCGCGCGGCTCGGCGATGAATCCTACAGCAACGCCGCGACGCTGACTCTACAACATATGTCCGAGGGCGGCATCTACGACCATCTTGGCGGCGGCTACGCGCGCTATTCGACGGACGACCGCTGGCTCGCGCCGCATTTCGAAAAAATGCTCTACGACAACGCGCAGATCCTCGAAAGTCTGGCGCTGGCGCATCATGAGACCGGCGACGGATTGTTCCGCGTGCGGGCTGAGGAGACGGTTGGCTGGATCGAGCGCGAGATGACGGCGCCGGGCGGCGCCTTCTGCGCCAGCCTCGACGCCGACAGCGAGGGCGTCGAGGGCAAATTCTACGTCTGGACCTGGGACGAGCTTGTTGCAATTCTCGGCCATGAGAATGCGCGGTTCCTCGGCAAATTCTACAATGCCTCGCCGATCGGCAACTGGACGGAGGCGCATTATCCAGGCGCCGTCACCATATTGAACCGGCTGGAATCGGCGCGGCCGACGGCGGTGGAGGAGGCGCGGTTGGCGCCGCTGCGGCGCAAGCTGTTCGACGTGCGGGCGAAGCGCATTCGCCCCGGCCTCGACGACAAGATCATGGCCGACTGGAACGGCCTGATGATCGCCGCGCTGGTCAATGCCGCAACATTGCTTCGCGAGCCGCGCTGGATCGGCCTTGCCGCGAGGGCCTATGATTTCATCGTCTCCACGTTGCAATATGCCGACGCGGATGGGCGCATGCGCCTCGCCCATAGCTGGCGCGCGGGCGTGCTGGTGAAGCCGGGGCTGGCGCTCGATCATGCCGCGATGATGCGCGCGGCGCTGGCGCTGCATGAGGCGCGCAATCTGCCGGCGCTCGGCGCGTCGCGCGATTATCTTGCCGACGCGATCCGCTGGGCCAACGCGCTGGAGACCTGGCATGTCGATCAACGCACGGGGCTGCTCTGCATGTCCGCGAGCGATGCCGGCGATGTCATCCTGCGCCTTGCGCCGACGGCGGACGACGCTATTCCGAACGCGCATCCGGTCTATCTTTCGGCGCTGGCGCGGCTCGCCGGGTTGACTGGCGAAGCGCGTTGGCTCGCGCGGGCGGACGCGCTGTTTGCGGCGCTCGCCGCCTCGGTGCGGGGAAACCCGATTGGCCACGCGGGTGTGTTCAACGCGCTCGACTTCCGCCTGCGGGCGAAGGAGATCGCCACAGTGGGGGCCGCGCGGGGACAGCTTTACGAGGCGGCGCTGGCGGCGCCTTTCAGCGGCCGCATCGTGATTGATCTCGACCGGCCGCAGGATTTGCCGCAGGGGCATCCCGCCCATGTGCAGGCGGCGCTGGCCGGAGAGGGCGCGGCGGCTTTCGTCTGCGCGGATGGCGCGTGCTCGCTGCCGGTGCGGGACGTTGAGGCGTTACGCGCGCTGATCGCGGCGGGGTAGGGGCGTTCGCCCGCGGGCGGGTTTTACCTGAGGCAGTCCCGCCTCGATCTACGATATTGTATATGATAAGCATAATATACAGCGTGTCGCCATATGACTTGAGCGACGAGCGCCTCACGCCGATCAATCCAGAGAAGCATAAAATTCGAGCGTCTGCGGACAGCTGAAGGCAAGCCTCCTCTGCCATCCTCGTGCAGCGAGCGTTGTTGGAGTTCAGAGATGCCGGCAAAGGCGAAAAGACGCGGGGCGCAGTTCCAAAGGGCTGAGATCGAACGGGCGGCGGAACGCGCCGCCGGAAACGGCGGCGGCGCGCAATATTTCGCCGGGCCGCTGCAGGCGCGCGATCCCGCCTGCGACGACCGCACGGCGGAGCGATGCGCCGAGATCGCCGACCTCAAGGCGCGGGAGGCCTCGTTCCGGCTCCTCTTCGACGGCAATCCCATTCCCACCGCGCTGTGCGATCCGGGCAGCTATGGCTTCCTCGCCGTCAATGACGCGGCGGCGGCGCTCTGGGGCCATTCGCGCGAGGCCCTGCTGGGGATGAGCCTCTATGAAGTCGCTCCGCGCGAGGATTGGGATGAGATGCGCCAGCGCGCGCAACAGGGCCCCGTCCGCGCCGTCGAGGAGCGCATGGGACGCCAGTTGCGGGCGGACGGAACCCTGATCGACGTCGTGTTTTATTGGCGCGCGCTGACCTTCCGCGAGCGGGCGGCCGAACTCGTGACTTTCCTCGACGTCACCGAGAAACGCCGCGCCGAACGCCGTCTCGCCCATATGGCCTGTCACGATGATCTGACCGGCCTGCCGAACCGCGCCTTCTTCCGTAAAAGCCTCGACGCGGCGCTCGCGCGCCTCAATCCGGCGGCGGACCATCATGCCGCTGGAAACGCTGGCGTCTTCTATCTCGATCTCGATCAGTTCAAGGCCGTCATCGATACGCTGGGCCATGCGGCGGGCGACGCGCTATTGCGCGCCGTGGCCGAGCGCCTGCGCGCCGGCCTGCGCCCGACCGACGTGCTCGCCCGCTTTGGCGGCGACGAATTCGCCGTCCTGCGCAGCGGCCTCAGGGGGCCGGACGAGGCGAGCGCGCTCGCCTCCTGTCTCGGCGATCTGGTGGCGCGACCCTTCCTCATCGACGGGCAGGTCGTCGAGATCGCGACCAGCATCGGCGTCGCGATGGCGCCCGGCGACGGCGTCACTTCGGATCTGTTGCTGAAGAACGCCGACATGGCGCTCTACCGCGCCAAGGAGGAGGGACGCCGCGCCTTCCGATTTTTCGAGCCCGGGATGGACGCCCGCGCCCGCGCCCGGCGCCTGCTTGAAATCGATCTGCGGCGCGCGCTGCCGGCCGGCCAGTTCGAACTCTATTACCAGCCGCTGGTCTCCCTGAAGACGGGCGCGATCACCGGCTTCGAGGCCCTGTTGCGCTGGCATCATCCTTCGCGCGGCATGGTGCCGCCGGCCGAATTCATTCCCCTCGCCGAGGAGATCGGCCTCATCGCGCCGCTCGGCGAATGGGTGCTGCGCCAGGCCTGCGCGGAGGCGGCGCGCTGGCCGGGCGAACTCAAGATCGCGGTCAACCTGTCCCCGGTTCAGTTCCGCACCGGCAACCTCACCCATTCGATCCTGACGGCGCTGGCCAGTTCCGGCCTGCCCGCCTCGCGGCTGGAGGTCGAGATCACCGAGACCATCCTGCTCGCCGAGAGCGAGGCCAATCTCACCCTCCTGCATCGTCTGCGCGCGCTTGGCGTCAGCGTGTCGATGGATGATTTTGGCACCGGCTATTCGAGCCTTTCCTATCTGCGCGCCTTCCCTTTCGACAAGCTGAAGATCGATCGCTCCTTCGTCAGCGATCTCGCCGCTGGCGGCGGCTGCATGGCGATCGTGCGCGCGGTGACGTCGCTTGGCCTCAGCCTCGGCATTTCGACGACAGCCGAGGGCGTCGAGACGAGCGAACAGCTCGAATGGCTGCGCAACGAGGGTTGCACGGAAATGCAGGGCTATTATTTCAGCCCGCCCGTGCCGGCGAACAAGATCCTGCCGATGCTGAAAGCCAATGAGAGCGCCGATCCGCGCTTCGCCCCGGCTATACGGCATTGACGACGATGAAGCCGGGTTGATCCAAACCAAAACCTGCGGCGACCGGCTCCCCCAAGGGACGCTTCGAGGAGCCCGGCGCTCTGAAGATATGAAGACGTAGGGAGACGGGAAATCGATCTCGCGGGCGTCGGCATCCGATCCTGGCCTCGCTCCCAAATCGGCGCGCCCGCGCGTGCCGGCTTGTGCTATTTCACACGGCTACGGCGAAGCTTCTGCGACATTCTTGCGGAGCGCGGCGCTTAAACCGCCCGCGCTGCGTTAGGCGCAATGTTCGATGCGCTGGAGACCCCGCCCGAAGGCGTCCGGTTTCTTGCCTCGCCGCGAATTCCGGCCTAAAAACCAGCGCGCGACGGGTTCGATTGCAAAAAGTTGAAGACCCCGGCGAGATCGCCGTCCAGAATAAGATAGTCGGCTTGAAAATATAACCGGCGGACGGGTCAGTCCGAACCACGGCCGGATCAAAACAATATCCACGTTCGCAAAACCGAAGTCATGCCAGCGAGGCCCGCGCCGCAATCGGACGGGTCGCGCTTTCGGGCAGGCGGTTCATCAGATTTGAGGATCAGCGCATGAAGGTGCTTCTCACAGGTCATTTGGGATATATCGGCACGGTCATGGCGCCGTTTCTTCGCGCCGCCGGCCACGAGGTCACAGGCTATGACGTCGACCTCTATCAGCGCTGCACTTACGACGCCGGCGGCGTGATAAAGCCTTTTCCCGGCATCGCGAAGGACACGCGCGACGCGCTCGCCAAGGATCTTGAAGGCTTCGACGCCGTGATCCAGCTGGCGGCGCTCTCCAACGACCCGCTCGGCAATCTCAATTCCGATCTCACTGACGCCATCAATCATCGCGCCAGCGTGCGTCTCGCCGAGGCCGCGAAAGCAGCCGGCGTCGGCCGCTTCCTGTTTGCGTCCTCCTGCAGCAATTACGGCCGCGCCGGCGAGGGCACGATCGACGAGACCGGCGCGCTCAATCCGGTCACGGCTTACGGCGAGTCGAAAGTCGCCTCCGAGCACGACATTTCGCCGCTTGCCGATGAAAGCTTCTGCCCGGTCTACCTGCGTCCGGCGACGGCTTACGGCCTCTCGCCGCGCATGCGTTTCGACATTGTGCTCAACAATCTCGTCGCCTGGGCCGTCACGAAAGGGCTGATCTATCTGAAGTCGGATGGCACGCCCTGGCGCCCAATCGTCCACATCGAGGATATTTCCCGCGCGTTTCTGGCTGCGCTGGAGGCGCCGCGCGAAAAAGTATTCAATCAGGCCTTCAACGTCGGACATTCGAGCCAGAATTACCGCATCCGCGATCTCGCCCAGATCGTTTCCGAGGTGGTGCCCAACTGCCGCGTCGAATATGCCGACGACGCCGGGCCCGACACGCGTTCCTACCGTGTGAGCTTCGAGAAGATTGCGGCCACGCTGCCGGCGTTCAAGCCGCAATGGGACGCGCGCAAGGGCGCCGAACAGCTCTATGAGGCCTACCGAAACTCGGGTCTGACGCTCGAGGAATTCGAGGGGCCGCGCTATCAGCGCATTGCGCATATCCGCAAGCTGATCGCGGATGGCGTCATCGACTCGGAGTTGCGCTACACCAATGTTGCAGCCGCGCAAGCCTAGAAGGGCGCGATCGATCGCGCTCCGGGAAACGCCCGCTTCGCTGCATCGGGGCGCTCAGGCCGAAAGGAAGATCCGATGATTTTTACAGAGACCAAGCTGAAAGGCGCCTTCATCATCGACCTGGAGCGCAGGGAGGATTCGCGCGGGTTTTTCGCGCGCGCCTTTTGCCAGCATGAATTTGCGGCGCATGGGTTGAAGCCGACGATCGCGCAGGCCAATGTCGCCTCCAATTTCAAGAAGGGAACGCTGCGCGGCATGCATTTCCAGTTTCCGCCGGCGGCGGAGAGCAAGCTGGTCCGCTGCACGCGGGGCGCGATCCTCGACATCATCGTCGACCTGCGCCCGGAGAGCGAAACCTATCTGCAGCATGTGGCGGTCGAGTTGAATGAGGACAACCAGCGCGCGCTCTACGTGCCTGAACGTTTCGCGCATGGCTATCAGGCTTTGCGCGACAACACCGACACAAGCTATCAGGTCGGCGAGTTCTACGCGCCGGAGGCCGAGGGCGGGTTGTTGCACGACGATCCGCGCCTCGGGCTCGAATGGCCGCTGCCGGTCAGCGTCATTTCGGAAAAGGATCAGAAATTCGCGCTGCTCGACGCCATTGAACCCGAGCTGAAACGCAAAATGTCAGCGTAGACGATTCGCACGGCTCCGCGCGAGTTTGTCAAAACGAAGAACGCCGCCGTTTCCGGCGGCGTTATGTTATGCGCCCCTCGGCTCCCGCTTCACGCTGTTTGCAGAAGCCGCGCCTCGAGCCAGGTTTCGTCGCAGAAATGGCGGTACTGCTCGGCGCGAAGGCGATCGGCGAGACGGCCCGCCGGCAACTCGACGTCCTCATAGGTGAGGACCGCATCCTGGGCGATGTCGCGGAGGAGTTTGCAGCCCTCGACGAGACCTTCCGGCAAATAATGCCCGCCGTTCATCTCGTCGACATTGGCCGCTTCGCCATAGGTCATGTACATGCCATATTCGTCGAGGATTTCGCCCGCCTTCAAATCCTTTTTGGCGACGGCGGCGACCTCGACGACCGGACCTTCGATCGGCGGCGCCACGCTGTCGCGGAAAAGCGCGACGCGGGCGATCGAGTTCGGCACCTCCATATGCGGCAGATGATAGGGCACGAAGAAGGAATAGAGCGGGCCTTCGCCCATGTGGTAGAGATTGAGATATTCGCGCTGCTTGGGATCCTGATGCTCCGCGAGCACGAAGATCTTGGTGAGCGGCGTGCCGACCACATAGTCGATGATGCCGCCATATTCGCGCAACTCGTCAATGTCGTAGATCTTGCCGATCTGCATGATGTCGCCGCGATATTCGAGGCCGCGCGACATGCCGCGCTGGCGCACCTTGAAGCCGGTCGCGTTGGCGACGATGGTCTCCTCGAAATTGGTCTTGGAGCCGTCGGCGAAGCTCGTCACCATCGCGGGATTCTGGCCCCAGCGCTCGGCGTAGCCTTTTTGCGTCGTCGGGTTGCGGTATCGGTCCTGCAATCCCTTGACATTGCCGATCACGCGCGGGGTGAGGCCAAGGCCCCTGACCCAGCGATAGAGATTGACCTGGATGCCCGGCTCGTCGCCGTCGCAGGCCGAGAGGATGACGCCGTGTTTTTTGGCGTAGACCTGCAGAATGGGGCCGATCGTGGCGTCGAGCTCGGCGTTCATCAGCACGACATCCTTGCCATGCTTGAAGGCGTCGAGGACGACATGGGCGCCGAACTCGACCGAGCCGGTGATTTCGACGATGACGTCGATATATTCGGAGCGCGTGAGCAGCATCGCATCGGCGCAGGCGACCGGCTTGCCGGCGCGGATCGCCGCGTCGAGAGCGGCCTGCGTCTCGGCGATCGCCGCTTCAAGCCCGGCGTATTGAAACACCTTCACCGCCCGCTCCGGATGACGGTTGGAGACGGCGGCGACCCGCATCCCCGGCGTCGAATGTGCGATCTGGTTGACGAGACCCTGGGTCATGAAGCCGGCCCCGACGATGCCGACGCGGATCGGCCGGCCCTCGGCTTCGCGCTGCTGGAGAGCGGTGTCGACTAAAATCATCTAAGTTCCCCTTATGGCTTCAGGAAAGGCGCCGCGCGGCGGACGGCGGCGGCCTCGACATTGACGCGAATGAATTTAT
>Ga0182014_10000024_pt1 | contig 140530 bp, 132 predicted proteins | sample 612S2DmetaG_FD_120489 | JGI IMG/M metagenome (GOLD analysis project Ga0182014, IMG submission 120489) | Permafrost microbial communities from Stordalen Mire, Sweden - 612S2D metaG | ecosystem: Environmental > Terrestrial > Soil > Wetlands > Permafrost | place: Sweden: Stordalen | collected... | reverse complement strand
CTGAGCCGATCCGGGCCCAGGGTGACGTTGAGGTTCCGAGGGTGCCGTTCGATGGCGCGGGTTGTTCCGAGAAAGTTCCCTACGGGTGACGTTGCGGGTGACGTCCGTTTGGAGGATGAGTCGTGACGGGTGCACGAGGCGCCTGTCACGAACAAGGGAGGCCTGATGTCCCGATCATCGTCAGCCGTAGACCGAGGTCCCGTTCGGGTGGTGGGTAAGGGCCTCCCATCGGGAGCCCTGACGCCAGCAGGGGAATCCGGAAGGAGTCGACCCCGAGGCGTCGAGGGATCCGGTCACTCGCCAGGAAATGAGGCGCGCCTGACCGGCGACCTACGGCTCGTGCTCGTGACCGCCAGCGGCTTCGAAGTGCCGCTGGTCGCTACACCGGCGCAGACAGCGCGACTACTGAGGATCTCCGGCGGTGGAGAAACCGGAGGCCTAAAGAGCCGGCAGGTGATCCGTCCTCGTCCCGTACCAGTGGAGCAGCTTCTGCGCCGAGGTCGGCTCGTCAGGCGGTTCGAGACGCCCCCCGGGGGTGGTGCGGCATGAGCAGCACTCCATCTTCCAGGCACCGCGAAAATGGGGACGGCCGCCTCGCGGGGACGACACGTGATGTCGCTCGTTCCCGTTCTCGCGATGAGCGCAACTGTGCCCAATGGTTCGCCCGCTTTGAGGAGCGCCGTGCCGAGCCCACTGGTCGTCCGAGCCACAGCGAGGTCCGACGACTCCGGAAGGAGCTCGCGGCTCTGCGTCGATTGGTCACCGGTGAACAGATCCCGTAGTGCGTCGGGTGACTCCACGCGACGGCTCCTGCGTGTTGGCCTCCGACGGCCGTTCTACCTCGGTGGCATCGTCGCGGCACCGGCGAGCGTGTTGTAGTGGCCATCTCATTCAGCCATCAGGACCAGGCGGCAATGGCCGATCTGATCTCCATCCCTGAAGCTGCTCGCCGTGTTGGACTGCACGCCGACACCCTCTACCGTCTTTGTCGAACGGGCCGCTTCCCGCCCGCACTTCAGATCGGAGCCCGATGGAGGGTGTCTGTGCCTCGCTTGGAGAAGTACCTGCACGGTGAGGCCGACCCACCACGAGGCCAAGGACACCTCCACTAATCGAGCAGTGGACTCGCCCAACGACACCGGACGATCATCGCCTGGATGTCCACTCCTGTTCGGCCAGTGGGCACCGGTACAACCGCGCGCGGGAGTCGGTGCGAGACAAGGCCGGTTTGCTGAACTGGGGCACCTAGTCCTAGAATCGAACATATGTTCGGTCATGGTCCGCCCCTTGCACCCGTGCGAGGATGGAGAACGATGACGGAGCTGTGGGACGAGCCGGACGAAGACAAGCTCGGTGAGCTGATCTTGTACGCGGCAGGACAGCTCCTGGACGACCCCACCGGCGGGGCAACGAAGGTCAACAAGGTCCTCTTCTACGCCGAGTTCTCCCATATCCGAACTCACGGCGTGCCGATCACCGGTGTCTCCTATCAGAAGCTCCCCCAAGGGCCGGCTCCCCGACAGCTGGTCCCGGTTCGAGAGCGGTTGATCGCAGATGGGGCTGCCCGGCTCCAGGTAGACCAGTACTTCGGCAAGCCGCTACATCGACTCGTCCCCCTGCGAGGGCCGAGGGTTGACGCCCTCAGCCAGCAGGAGCTGAGCACCGTCGATCAAGTCATCACCGCGCTCTGGGGCAAGACGGCGAGCCAGGTGTCCGAGATGTCGCACCAGGAGCTGGGTTGGATCATGGTCGAGGAGGGCGAGGACATTCCCCTGTCGACCGCGTACCTGCCACGGCGAGCAGCCATGAGTGACGCTGCTCGCCGCCGGGCCCGAGAGTTGGCTGCCAGCCTGCCTGACGCTCGCTAGGCCGGTCACCGCAGCCGTGTCCCGACCGACCCGAGTCGAGGTAGGCGCTGACCTGATGGCCAAGGCTCGAAACCGCTGGCCGGTCGAGGGCTCCATCGAAGGAGAACCCAGCTTCTCCCACTTTGAACGTGGGCCGCTCGCTGCCGCACGGGAGTATTTCAGCCGCTACTTCGACCAGGCGCTGATGGAGGTCGAGGGCTCTCCTGTCCGCTACTACATGACGGTGAGCACGTTCTTCCCCATGTTGGGATTCTTTGCAATTCGGGTTGCCGACCACATCGAGATCATCGACTTCCTCGAAGACGACAACTATTGGGACTCGGTCGGAGATGACCCGGACGACTGAACTGCCGGTCGTACGAGTCCGACATCGGCCGCAGCGCGGCGTACGGGTAACGCCGGACCTCTATGGGCTGAGCGTCAGAGCCGCACCCAGCAGCCCGGCCGCCTCTCGATCTCGCTCCGGTAGAGCATGAGCGTACCGATCGAGCGTCATCGTCGCCTTGGCGTGTCCGTGCCGCTCGGCAACCGTGCGGATATCCACTCCGGCAGCGATGAGCGTCGTGACAGAGAAGTGCCGCAAGTCGTGGAACCGGAAGTCCCAGCGCTCCCCCGCAGGCAATTCTGTACGAGTGGCCTTCGGCTGCGTCAGCCGAAGCTTGTCCAATGCCGGCTTCTCCATGGCCCGGCACAGTTTCCCGAACCCATGGGTCAGTGTGTCCGGGTTGGCCGGCAATCCCCCGTTGGCGTTGTACGACAGCACATAGGGGTTGTCCACCAGGTGCGAACCGGCACGCTTCGACAGCTGGACCATGTAGGCCCACCTCCGCTTCAGCACTTCCACACCGATCGGATCGAGCGCTAGTTCACGGCTGGCGTGCGTCTTCGTCGGCCCGGTGTGCTGCTCACCCCGTGCCACGGTGAGCGAACGCGCGATGGTCACCCGGCCGACGACGAGATCGACATCGGACCACCGAAGCGCGACCAGTTCACCCCGGCGGGCCCCGGTCAGCGCGGCCAGGGCCACGGCGGTACCCAGCACCGGATCCTCCTCGTCGGCTGTCTTCACCATGTCGGAGAGCTGCTTCGGAGTCGGCACCAGCATCTCCTTGCGGACGGGCTGCGGTGGTGTGGAGCGGTCGGTTGGGGCCCTGTCGATCCATCCCCACTTCACCGCCTGGCGGCATGCCGCGGACAGGATGGCGTGGTACTGGTGCACGGTCGACGGCGACAGCCCTTGCTCGAGCCACATCCGGTATGCCCCATCGAGGGTGTCGGGCTCCAGCCTGTCGAGCCTCAGATCGCCGAGCACGGGCCGAATTCGGCTGTTGATCTTCGAGCGGTTCTCGTAAACGGTCCGCGGGCGCTGCCGCTGCGAGGCGAATTCGAGCCACTTGTCAAGCAATTGCCCCACAGTGGCGGTCGTTCGCTTGAACTTCCCGGCACCGACCTCCGCCACGAGGGCAGTGAGCGCCTTGGCGGCCGCCCGCTCGCTTCCCGTGAACGTGCGGGACACCTGGCGGGGCTTGCCGGTCACGGGGTCGGGCCCGGCAAAGGCGCGCAGCTGCCAGTGGCCGGGCGTGCGCTCGCGCATCGTTCCAGGTCGGCTCGTACTGCTGGTCCTCGCCATGGCTCCAGGCTACCGCCTGGAGGACCTTTTGTAGGACTCCTGTAGGACACCGGCACTTTCCCGTTCGAGAAAAAGTGCCTCTGACCTGGTGGGGCTAACAAGAATCGAACTTGTGACCTCAGCATTATCAGTGCTGCGCTCTAACCAACTGAGCTATAGCCCCGCAAACCGGACTCTGACGCTACACCACTGTCCGGGGGTCCTCGGCGCCGACGACCGCCCGGCCCGGCCGATCGGACCTCCGCTCCAGGATCAGGCGTCGTCGCCCGATTCGCCGGCCACCGGGGCCACCGCGGCGACCGCATCGCCCTCCCCCAGGTTCATGACCCGAACGCCCGTGGCGTCGCGGCCCTGGCTGGCGATCTCCCGTACCGCCGTCCGGATGACCACGCCGGATGTCGAGATCAGGAGCAGCTCGTCATCGAGGCCGGCCATGAAGGCGGCCACGACGCGGCCGCGCTTGGCCGTCAGCTTGATGCCCCGGACTCCCTGGCCACCGCGTGCCTGACTGTTGAACTTGTCGACCTTGGTCCGCTTGCCGTAGCCCGCGTCCGTGACGATCAGGATGTCGGCCTCGTCGCGGGCGATGTCGCACGACACCACCTCGTCCTCCGGCTTGAGGCGCACACCCCGCACTCCGGCGGCATCGCGGCCCATGGCCCGCACGTCCTGCTCGGAAAACCGGATCGTCATGCCCGACGACGTCACGATGAACACGTCGTCGTCGCCGTGCGTCTCGACCACCCGGACCAGCTCGTCGCCGTCGCGGAGGTTGATGGCGATGAAGCCCTCGCGCCGCGACTTGTCGTACTCACTGAACGCCGTCTTCTTGATCTGCCCGTGCTTGGTGGCGAACACCAGGAAGTTGTCGGCCGGGAAGTCGCGGGTGCCGATGATCGCCTGAATGCTCTCGCTCGGCGCCAGCGGCAGGAGGTTGACGATCGCCGTCCCGCGGGCCGCCCGCTCCTTGACCGGGATCTCGAGGGCGCGGAGCCGGAACACCCGGCCGCGGTTGGAGAACAGCAGCAGGTGGGCGTGGGACGACGTGTGCACCACATCGTCGATCAGGTCCTCCTCCTTGAGCTTGGCCCCCTGCACCCCGCGACCGCCACGGGCTTGGGTCCTGAAGGCGTCGGCGGACACGGCCTTGATGTAGCCGGCCCGGCTCATGGTGACGACGATCTCCTCGTCCTCCACCAGGTCCTCGACATTCATGTCGCCCGGGTCGTGGGTGATGATCGTCCGACGCTCGTTGGCGAACTTCTGGCGGATCTCCCCCAACTCCCCCGCGATGACCCCGCGCAGCTTGGCGTCGTCGTTCAGGATGGACTCGAGCTCCGCGATCTCCTCGAGCAGCTTGGCCAGCTCCTCCTCGAGATTGGTCCGGCCCAGCCGGGTCAGGCGGGCCAGGGTCATGTCCAGGATGTGGTTGGCCTGCTCCTCGGAGAAGTCGAATGGGGCGGCGCGCAGTGCTTCGAGCGCCGCGGGCCGATCATCGGAGCCACGGATGGTGGCGATGACCTGGTCCAGCATGTCGATGGCCTTGAGGAGGCCTTCGACCACGTGGGCGCGGGCGCGGGCCTTGGCCAGCAGGAACTCGGACCGACGGGTGACGACTTCCACCTGGTGGGCCACGTAGTGGGTCAGCATCTGCGCCACGTTCAGCGTGCGCGGCACACCGTCGACCAGTGCCACGGCGTTGACGCTGAAGGTGGTCTGCATCGGTGTCTGCTTGAACAGGTTGTTCAGGACGACGTTGGCGTTGGCGTCGCGCTTCAGGCGGATGACGAGGCGGGTCTTGCCACCTGACGAGTCGTCCTGGGCCTCGGCGATACCGTCGAGGTCGCCGGCACGCACGAGGTCCTCGATCTTCTTGGAGACCGAGGCGATCGACGTCTGGTACGGCATCTCGGTGATGACGATGCGGGTGGCCCCGTCCCGTCCCTCCTCGATCTCGGCGACGGCGCGGAGTTTGATGGAGCCGCGACCGGTGCGGAGCGCGTCCAGGATGCCCTGACGGCCGAGGATGAGGGCGCCGGTCGGGAAGTCCGGGCCCTTGATGAACTCCATGAGATCGTCCGGCGTGGCGTCGGGGTGTTCGAGCAGGTGGGTCGTGGCGTCGATGACCTCGCCCAGGTTGTGGGGCGGGATGTTGGTCGCCATGCCCACCGCGATGCCCTGCGAACCGTTGACCAGCATGTTCGGGAACCGGGCCGGGAGGACGGTCGGCTCCTCGGAGGTGGCGTCGTAGTTGGCGGTGAAGTCCACCGTCTCCTGGTCGATGCCGTTCATGAGCTCGAGCGCGAGGGCGCCGAGACGGCACTCCGTGTAGCGCATGGCTGCCGGACCCTCGTCCGGGCCGGTGCCGCCGAAATTCCCGTGGCCGTCGATGAGCGGGTGCCGCATCGAGAAGTCCTGGACCATGCGGGCCAGGGCCTCGTAGATGGCCGAGTCGCCGTGGGGGTGGTACGAGCCCATGACGTCGCCGACGACCTTCGCGCACTTGGTGTGCGGTCGGTCGGGCAGCAGCCGCTGGTCGTACATGGAGTACAGGATCCGCCGGTGGACCGGCTTCAGGCCGTCCCGCACGTCGGGCAGGGCGCGGGACACGATGACCGACATCGAGTACTCGAGGAAGGAGCGCTCCATCTCCTCCTGGATCTCGATGGGCTCGATGAACCCGGTCACTACGTCGTCGGTGGTGTCGGAGCCCCCTCGGCCCTCGTTGTCACGTCCTGGCATCCACTGTCCCTGTCTGCGTCGCTGTCGTCTGCACCGTCTCGGTCACCTGCTCCACGCCTACCCTCCTCAGATGTCGAGGAAGCGGACGTCCTTGGCGTTCGTCTGGATGAAGTTGCGCCGGAGCTCGACGTCCTCGCCCATCAGCACCGACGTCACCTCGTCGGCGATGGTGGCCTGCTCGACGGCCACCTGGAGCAAGGAGCGCTGGCCCGGGTCCATGGTGGTGTCCTTGAGTTCGCCGAAGTCCATCTCGCCGAGGCCCTTCAGGCGCTGGAAGTCCGCCTTGTGGTTCGGGTGCTCGGCCAGGAAGGTAGCCCTGGCGTTCTCGTCCTTCAGGTAGATCTTCTCCTTGCCGACCAGTGTCGAGAAGAGCGGCGGCTGGGCCACGTAGACGAAGCCTCCTTCGACCAGCGGCTTCATCTGACGGAAGAAGAATGTCAGCAGAAGCGTCCGGATGTGGGACCCGTCCACGTCGGCGTCGGCCAGGATGATCACCTTGTGGTACCGGATCTTCGTGATGTCGAAGTCTTCGGCGAGGCCGGCGCCGATGGCCGAGATCAGGGCCTGGATCTCAGTGTTCTTCAGCATCTTGTCGATGCGGGCCCGCTCGACGTTGAGGATCTTGCCGCGGATGGGCAGGATCGCCTGGGTCTTCGGGTTCCTGGCGTCCTTGGCCGAGCCTCCGGCCGAGTTGCCCTCGACAATGAAGAGTTCGCTCTCCCGGGGCTCCTTCGACGAGCAGTCGACGAGCTTTCCGGGAAGGCCGGCGCCGTCGAGGGCCGACTTCCGTCGGGTCAGGTCGCGGGCCGACCGGGCGGCCACCCGGGCGCGGGCGGCCAGCAGGCCCTTCTGGATGATCTGGTTGGCCTCGCGCGGGTTCTCCTCGAACCACTCGGCCAACTTCTCGTTCGTGGCCCGCTCCACCATTGAGCGCACCGGGACGTTGCCCAGCTTGCCCTTGGTCTGCCCTTCGAACTGCGGGTCCTGCAGCCGCACCGAGATGATGGCGGTGATGCCCTCGCGGATGTCCTCACCCTGGAGGTTGTCATCCTTCTCCTTGAGCGTCCCCTTGGCCCGGGCGTACTTGTTGGCCACATTGGTGAGGGACTTCTTGAATCCCTCCTCGTGCATGCCGCCGTCGATGGTGGAGATGCCGTTGGCGAACGAGTGGATGCTCTCATAGAAGCCCGCGTTCCACTGGAGGGCGATCTCCACCTCCATCGCCTCCTCCTTCTGCTCGAACGAGCAGACTTTGCGGAAGAGCGCCTCCTTCGAGGCGTTGAGGTGCTTCACATAGTCGACGATGCCGTCCTTGTAGCGGAAGGACTGGGGTGGCTTGGCATCGGGACGGAGATCCTCGAAATGGATCTCGAGTCCCTTGTTGAGGAAGGCCATCACCTGGAGGCGCTCGACGACGGTCTGAGCCCGGAAGTCGATCTCCTCGAAGATGCTGGCGTCGGGCCAGAACGACACGGTGGTGCCGGTCCGTCCCCGGGGAGCCTTCCCCGTCACCGTGAGCTTGCCTTGGGGCGTGCCGCCGTCGGCGAACTCCATCACGTGGTGGTCGCCATCGCGGTCGATCTCCAGCAGGAGCCGGGTGGAGAGCGCGTTCACCACCGACACGCCGACGCCGTGCAGGCCGCCGGAGACCTTGTAGCCGCCACCCTCGCCGAACTTGCCGCCTGCGTGCAGGACGGTGAGTACGACCTCGGCAGCCGTCTTGTCCTTGTACTTCGGGTGGATTCCGGTCGGGATGCCCCGGCCGTTGTCCACCACCTTGACGCCGCCATCGGCCAGGAGCGTGACCTCGATCCGGTCGCAGTGCCCCGCCATGGCCTCGTCGACCGCGTTGTCCACGACCTCCCAGACGAGGTGGTGGAGGCCCGTCGGGCCGGTCGAGCCGATGTACATCCCGGGTCGCTTACGGACCGGGTCGAGGCCTTCGAGAACGGTGATGTCGCCCGCGTCGTACGTGGGTTCCCCCACGGTCGGTGCCTTGTCCGTCTTCAGCGCCACAGGCGCGCCCTTTCGCAGTGTCCTAGCAGGTGGGAACCAGTGTCCCGACGGGTTTCCGGTCGTGCGGTTTGCACCTCCGGACCCTCGGATCCTCCCCCGATTCCAATGACCCAGTGTAGCCGCCCGGTGTGTCCGACCGGACCGATGCTCCAGGGCTCGAGCGGCTCCCCTCAGCGCTGCACCCGGACCTCCAGGCGTGCGGGGCGCTCGACGCCGGCGTACTCCGACGCCCGGTCGAGCAGGGTGTCCCCCAGGCGCCGCACCTGTGTCGCCCAGGCGGGGTGGTCCACACTCACCACCAGGGCCGTCGCGTCCATCCTGAGCGGCCGGACGTGCTCCGCCATGGCCGGGCCGACGATGTCGGACCACCCGGCGAACAATCTGCCCACCCCCACGGCACCCTCCAGGCCCAGACGCCGCGACAGGGCTTCGAGAGACCCTTCGAGCGGGCGGGGCTCGGAGTTCCGCCGATGGAACGGCTCGGGGCTCATCCGTCGTCGCCAGCCGGGACGACGTGACCCCCGTGGGCCATCTCGTAGACCTTGGCCGCCACGACCTCCGGTGGGGCGGGCTGCGCCGTGGTGAGGAGGGTCTGCCCGGAGGGCAGGCCGTCGAGCAGGGCGCGGGACCGCTGGGGGTCGAGTTCACTGAAGACGTCGTCGAGCAGTAACACCGGCGCCGTTCCGAGTCGCAGCGTCGCCAGCTCGTGTGCGGCCAACTGCAGCGCCAGCGCCAGCGAGCGTTGCTCTCCCTGTGACGCATGGGTCCGTGACGGCAGCCCGTCGAGGGTCAGTTCGAGCTCGTCCCGGTGTGGCCCGACGGTCGACACACCTCGTTGCACGTCCCGCGACCGGGCGTCCTCCAGCGCCTCGAGCAGGGGGCCGGTCCAGGACCGCCGGTAGACCAAGCCGATCTCGGTGGGCGCACCGGCGAGCCGGGCGTAGTGCCGCGCCGCCAGTGGTGCCAGTTGCTCGACCAATTGCTCCCGGGCATCCACGAGCCGTGTGCCGGCGTCGGCGAGCCGGGCGTCCCAGACGTCGAGTGTGACCGCAGCATCGGGCCGCAGCGTCCGCCCAGCCGTGCGCAGCAGGGCCGCCCGCTGTCTGAGGACCTTGTCGACGTCCTCGGCCGAGCGGGCGGCCTTCGGGTCCACCACAGCGAGCGTCTCGTCGAGAAAGCGGCGCCGGTCGGCCGGTCCCGAACGGACGACGCCGATATCCTCGGGCGAGAACACCGTGACGCGGAGCGCATCGTGTAGATCGCTCCGGCGATGGACCGCCTGGCGGTTGACCTGCGTGCGTGACCGTCCGGCCACCGATACCTCCGCCTCGATGGTGAGGGCACGGTCCTCCACCCGGGTCTCGGCCCGCAGGATCGCCCGCTCGGTGCCCCGCCGGACCAGGGCCTCCTTGGGCGAGCCCCGGAACGAGTGCAGCGTGGCCAGGTAGGCGGCCGCCTCGAGCAGGCTGGTCTTGCCCGCGCCGTTGCAACCGGTGATGACGGTCGTTCCCTCGGGGTCCAACTCGATGACCGTGTCGGTCAGGTTCCTGAAGTCGGTGACGGCGAGCGAGACGAGGTGCACGGGGCTACCGGCGCCCGATCGGGATCAGGACACGCGGACGGGCATCAGGAGGTACCGGAAGTCGGTCTCCTCCGCGGCCCGTACGGTGGCCGGCTTGGTTGCGTCCACTGTCTCGAGGAGCACTTCGTCACCCGCCACGGCCTCCACCCCGTCGATGAGGTACGTCGGATTGAACGCGATGGTCAGGTCTTCACCCTCGAAGTCGGCGTCCACGGTCTCGCTGGCGTCACCGACCTCCTGCGACACGACGGTCAAATCGACCCCGCCGTGTCGCATCGACAGCCGGACCGGCGTCGTGTTGTCACGCACGAGGAGACGCACGCGGCGCAGGGCGTCGAGTAGCGAGTCCTTGCCGACGTGCAGCCGGTTCGGGTACTCCGCCGGGATCAACTGGCGGTAGTCCGGGTAGGTGCCGTCGAGCAGGCGCGTGCTGACCTTGACGTCGCCCGCGGTGAACGTGACATCGTGCTCGCCGATCGACAGGCCGACGACGGAGCCCTCGCCGTCGGCACCCTCGGACTTCGCCGCGGACCCCAGTGCCGACAGGCGCTGGAGTTCAGCCAGGGCTCGGGCCGGCACGAGGATCTGTGAGGTCCCCGAGAAGGCATCACTCCCGGCGATGTCGCGCAAGGCCAGTCGGTACGAGTCGGTGGCCACGAGGCGGACCCCGTTCCCCTCGGGGGCGATCAGCACACCGGTCAGCAGTGGCCGGGCATCGTCCCCGGACGCAGCGCGGACGACCTGGTGCAGAGCGCTCGCCAAACCCGTGGTCGGCAGGAACGTAGCAGGGTCGGGCGGTTCCGGCAGGGTCGGGAAGTCGTTAACGGGGAAGGTGCGCAGGCTGAACCGGGAGCGTGCGGCACCGATCTCGACCTTCTCGCCCTCGGCCTCGATGGTGACCGCTCCCGGCTCCAGCGACCGGACGATGTCCGCGAGCAGTTTTGCCGGCGCGACGCACACGCCGTCGGTGATCCCGATGGCCTCGGTCGACACGTGCACGGTGAGATCGAGGTCGGTGCCGACGACCGAGAGGTGGTTCCCCACCGACTCGATGCGCAGACCGCTCAGGACCACCTGGGACGACGAACGCGTCCCGACAGCCCGGCCGGCTGTCGCAAGCACCTCCACCAACGAGTCACGCTCGCATCGAAACTTCACGAGGAAGTCCTTTCTCGCATTGCTTCTTAGTTAGTTAATTGAAATTTCTAGTGATGGTAGTAAGGGCTGTGGATTGTGGACATACCGCAATCCTCCCTGGTCGGAGTGCATGTGGATTTCCACCTCGCGTCCCCCGAACCGACCTCGGAGCTCCCGTCGGATGTCCGTGAGGTGTCGTGTTATGGACAAGTTCACGGGAGTTCACAGAATTACCCCAGTTGCACCCAGTGATATCCACAGGATGGGCACAAGCTCTGGACGAGTGAAGTGCGATCATGAACCGCTCTTGATGCGGACGATGAGGTCGGTCACCTGGTTGTAGATCTGCTGCCGTTCCTTCATCAACCCGGCGATCTTCTCGACTGCGTGCATGACCGTCGAGTGGTCACGCCCTCCGAACTCCCTGCCGATGGCCGGGTAGCTGAAGTCGGTCAGCTCGCGGAAGACGTACATACTGACCTGGCGGGCGGTCACGAGGGGACGACGCCGGTTGGGCCCGCACAGCTCCTCGACGGAGAACCCGAACGTCTCCGAGGTCGCGTCGAGGATCACCTGGGGTGTGATGCGGCGGGGCTGGTCGGCCGACACGATGTCGGACAGGACCACCTCGGCCAACTCCCGGCTCATGGGCTGGTGATTGAGGCTCGCGAACGCGGTGACCCGGATGAGTGCACCTTCCAGTTCGCGGATGTTCTCCTTGACGTGGGTGGCGATGAACTCGAGTACGTCGTCGGGGACCGCCACACGCTCATGCTCGGCCTTGGTCTGGAGGATGGCCAGTCTCGTCTCGAGTTCCGGTGGTTGGACCTCGGTGATGAGCCCGGAGAGGAAGCGGCTCCGGAGCCGGTCCTCCAGGGTGGCGATCGATTTGGGCGGGCGGTCGGAGGTCAGCACAATCTGCTTCGACGCCCCATAGAGGGAGTTGAAGGTGTGGAAGAACTCCTCCTGCAGCGACTCCTTCCGCTCCATGAACTGCACGTCGTCGATCAGGAGGACATCACACTCCCGGTACCGCCGTTTGAAGGCCGTGGTCGAGCTGTGACGGATGGCGTCCACGAACTCGTTCATGTAGGTCTCGGTGGTGACGTAGCGGACGTTCCGACCACTGAAGTTCTCCAGGACGTAATTCCCGATGGCGTGCAGCAGGTGGGTCTTGCCGAGCCCGGCGTCGCCGTAGATGAACAGGGGGTTGTAGGACCGTGCCGGCGATTCGGCCACGGACTGGGCAGCGGCATGTGCGAATCGATTGGAGGAGGCGATGACGAAGGTCTCGAACGTGTAGCGGGGGTCGAGCAGCTGCGACGCTGCGGGGTCGCTGACCCCGGTCACCCTCGCAGGAGCGGCCGGCGCGGGGCGGTCGTCATCGACCTGAGCGAGGGAGGCGGCCACGGCGTCGTGTTGCTCGGAGGGCGCGACGACTTCGAGGTGCACGATGAGGTCTCGCCCGAGCGTGCCGGTGACCGTGTCCTGGATCAGGCCGAGGAAGCGTGACTCGACCCGGTCACGGATCAACTTATTGGGGACGCCGAGGACGATCTCGTCGTCAGCGATGGACACAGGGGTGATCCCGGACAGGTAGGCCTGCCAGATGGCATCCGACACCTGCTCGCGAAGGGCGTCTGCGCACGATGTCCACAAGTCTTCGGTGTCGTTCACATGGGCCTCCGCCCTTTGACTGCGCAATTGGTCCACAAAGATATCCACAGCTGTGGACGAGCACCACCCGGCTGTGCCGGTCCCCGAGCACGACGGGAAGCGGTCACTGCCTATTCACTCGGATCTGTTGTTCGTACTCCGGCCGGGGCAGGATCCCGGCCGACGCGTCCGGTAGCGTTCCCCGGGGTCGGAACGGTACACCGTGCCCGCCGATGGTGCCTCCGGGCTCCGACTAGAGACCCGGGCGCGTTTCGGCCTAGCATGTACGTCGAATGCCCAGTCCCGAGTGACGGGGCCCCCTGCCGAACGGGACACAAGTCCGCGGTCCAGGGCGAGGAAGGAAGTGGATGGATGAAACGGACGTACCAACCCAACGTGCGCAAGCGCGCCAAGACACACGGTTTCCGCAAGCGGATGTCGACCAAGGCCGGCCGGGCGGTCATCAGTGCCCGCCGGGCGAAGGGACGCCAGCGCCTCTCGGTGTGACCTCCGACCGGCCCGGTCGGCCCGGCATCGGCACGGTAGGGTCCCGCCGGACCTTTGCTGAACTTCGGCGTAGCTCTTCACGAGGCCGGAGCGGACCACTGTCGGTGTCCTTCGTGGCCCACTCGGACTGGGATCGGACGCAGGTCGCCTATGCGGTCAACCGCAAGGTGGGGAATGCCGTGCAGCGCAACCGTCTCCGCCGGCGGTTGCGGGCCATCGTTGCCGAGCGGTCGGTGGACCTGCCGGTGGGCGCGTATGTGGTGCGGAGCACCATCGGCGGGCCCGCCCTCGAATTCGACGAACTGAAGGTGGCCATGAGCCAAGCACTGGACCAGGCGACGAGCCGGTCCCCCGAACGGACGGGCCGATGAGCCAGGTCGATGTCAGCACTGCCAAGAACTCCCTGGTGGACGACCAGTTCGAGCACGACCGCGGAACGGGGGCCGTTGCGGCTGATCCGGTGTCCCGGGTGTCCGTTCGTGCACTCCACTCCCTCATCCGTGCCTACCAATTGATCCGCTCCGGCAGGCCGACCGGGTGTCGCTACCTGCCCAGCTGCTCCGAGTACGCCGTCGAGGCCATCGACCGGCACGGGCCCACCCGGGGCACGTGGCTGGCCGTCCGACGCATCTCCCGCTGCGGCCCGTGGGGCGGCCACGGCATCGACCCTGTGCCTGAACGGAGCACCCCATGAGTTCACTGACCCATGCGATCGGTGGGATCTTCCAGCCGATCCTCAAGTTCATCGCCGAGATCCTGGCCTTCTTCTTCGCCCTGATCCCGAGCTATCCGGTGGCAGTGGCCCTCCTGACCATCGTCGTCATGGCCGCCCTGACCCCTCTGACGGTCAAGAGCACCAAGAACATGGCTGCGATGCAGGCACTCGGGCCTGAAATGAAGAAGTTGCAGCAGAAGTACAAGGGCCCCGAGAACAGGGCGCTGCTCAACGAAGAAATGATGAAGCTCTACAAAGAGCACAATGTCAACCCGGCCTCCGGGTGTCTCCCGATGCTATTGCAGATGCCGTTCTTCTTCATGCTCTACAGCGTCATCCGCGGCATCACCAATACCGTCAGCAAGGGCGTCGCCCTGCCGTACACGTACCAGAACGGGGTGTTCGTCCCGAATGTCAGCAGTAAGTGCGCATCGAAAGTGTGCGCCGACCCGCGCTACATCTCCCAGACCACCAAGATGTACCACGACATCGTGGCGGCCCACGGCCAGCTGATCTCGGGCGGGCTCGATTTCGCCGCCAAGCTGCTGAGCCACCACTCCTCCCCGTTGGACTATGTGCCGTACGCCGTGCTGGTGGCTGGCGCCGTGGGTCTGCAATACCTGCAGATGTCCCGGCTCAACGCCCGAAATCCTCAGGCAAATCAGGCAAATCCGCAGGCAGCAATGCTGCAGAAATACATGCCTCTCATATTCGGCTTCATTTACCTAAATGTGGCCGCAATTCTCAATGTCTATTTTATCGTCTCGAGTGCCATCCGCATCGGCACCCAAGAGGTGCTGTTCCGCAAGGGCATCGTCGCCGGACCGAATTCGCCTGCGCCGACCGGCAGCGGCAAGCCCCGATCGATCGCTGCCGCCAAGGACAGCGGTGTGGAATCGACGGAGAAGGCACTTCCCAAGCCGAAGAGTGGTGGGCAGGGTGGGAAGGCCGGCTCATCCAAGGGCTCCGGGGGAAAGACGACCAACAACGGCTCGACTCCGTCGACCAACGGCAACAGTGCAGGTTCTGACAACGGCTCCGACGCGGGGGAGACAGCCAAGAAGCAGCACCCCCGGTCCAAGGCCAAAAAAGAGAGAAAGGCGCGCTGACACGTGGAGTGGGTGGAAGCAAGCGGAAAGTCCCTCGCTGAGGCGAAGGAGTCGGTCCTCGACATGCTCGGGGTAGCCGAGGACGACGCGGAGTTCGTCGTACTCAGCGAGCCCAAGGCAGGACTGTTCGGGCGTCTGCGGGGCGAGGCACGGGTGCAGGCCAGGGTCCGGCCGGTGGCTCCGCCGCCGAAGAGGACCCGCCGCCAGCGGCCGGATCGTAAGCGCGAGGGCAGTGGTCGATCCCGATCGAACGACTCGGGCGCCAAGGGTGGCAACGAGCGGGGACGCGACGACGGGGCCCAGAGTGCCGACCGGGACGACACGCCCAAGGAGGCGTCGTCCGGAGGCGGCTCGACCGCCAGCTCCAACGGGACGGGCGGAGGCAACCGACGCAACAGGTCCAGGGGCGGCAAGTCGTCCGGGGACAACCAGTCGAAGCAACAGAGAGAGCAAGGATCTGGGCGAGCGTCCGGGGATCGTGAGGACACTATGGAAGAGTCGTTGACACTGGAGCAGCAGGGCGAGGCGGCACAGCAGTTCCTGTCCGGACTCATCCGGGAGTTCGGGCTCGATGCCACGGTCTCCTTCGCCGAGGTGGATGAGGACACCGTGCAGGTGGCCGCCGACGGTGATGATCTTGGGCTGCTGGTTGGGCCGAGGGGTGCCACGCTGGCTGCCGTGCAGGATCTCACCCGCACGTTCGTCCAGCGCCAGTCCGAGAATCGGACGGACCGGATCCTGGTCGATGTCGGTGGCTACCGCGTGAAGCGCAACGCTGCTCTCAAGCGGTTTGCCGAGGGGATCGTCGAGCAGGTCAAGAGCTCCGGGGACGAGCAGGCTCTTGAACCGATGTCGCCGCCCGATCGCAAGGTCATCCACGACACGGTGAATGAGATCGACGGTGTGGAGACGAGGTCGGACGGCGTCGAGCCGAACCGGTACGTGGTGATCGCCCCGGCCTGATCCGGTCGACATGAGGACGATGTGGTTTTCCGACGTGGCACCGGGTCATCCCGGTGCCACGGTCGCGTCCAGTCGCGGGCACGCCATGTGGACGGTGGATGGGCCCAGCGGAGGCGTTGTGGGATCGGAGGTGAGACGCGACGATGGATGACGGACCTGGTGAGAGCGATTGGCTGGAGAAACTGCGGCGCCGGGTGGATCCAGGGCTTGTTCCGGCTCTCGAGCGTTCGTTCGAGCTCGGGTTCCTCGGAAGTATGCCTATAGGTGACCAGATCGAACACGCCCTTGGGTTCGTCGCCATACTCGAGACCGAGCTCGGCGGACCGCCCGACAGCGTCATAGACCTCGGGACAGGCGGGGGAGTTCCAGGTCTGGTTCTGGTGGCGTGTTGGCCGACCTCCCATGTAGTCCTGATGGACGCCAGTGAGCGGCGGACTGAGTTCCTGGAAGGTGTCCTCGACGATTGGCCCCGGGAACACCGGGCCGAGGTCGTCCGGGGCCGCGCCGAGGAACTGGGCCGGGAAACGGAACTGCGGGAGGCGTTTATGGCCGTCACATCGCGTTCGTTCGGATTGCCGGCCGCCACAGCTGAATGTGGATCATCCTTCCTTGCCGTGGCTGGTCTGATGGTCGTGTCGGAGCCCCCGGAGACCTCTCGTGCCGCACGCTGGCCGGCGGACGGCCTGACCGCGCTGGGGCTTGTCCCGGTGGATGCCGTACGGCCCGGCGAGCGCTTCGGCTACCAGGTGCTCCGTAAAGTCGGGTCTCTCGATGATCGGTTTCCGCGCCGGGTCGGCGTTCCGGTGAAGCGCCCCCTCTTCTGAGCGCCCCTTTCTTGGGGAGGTACAGGGTATGCGACCCCTAATGTTTCACGTGGAACATGAGGACCTCATGACCAGGAGTATCCGGGTCATCGTGCGCCTCCGGACTCCCCCACCAAACCTGGGCCTTAGCAGGCGCTCGTCTCTGAACTGCCGGCGTGCCAGGAACAGACCGGGCCTTCGGCGGCCAGGGCGGGTTGATGTCAGCCAGTCGACACTGCACGCCGACCATCGGCACCCCTCCCTGCTGGGGATGCCGACGCGGAGTCATGGCCCACCGGTTACGGCACCGCCTTCGTGCCCACTCCCCCACTGGTGAGCACCAGCGCCTCGAGATGTCCGCACGATGACCACCCGGCGCTGCCCCCTGGGTGGTGGCTGGCCGCCGGATCATTCGGTCGAGTACGACCGTCGGCTTCCGACGGGTCTGCCGCTTCGAACCGGCAAGCCAACCGTCCGTCCGGATCGGGGCCGTCGGCACCTCGACGGGAAGTAGATCGACAGGTGGTGGATCTCTGGTGACGGCAGCTCGGAATCCGCCCCTGGCTCACTGGGCCGGACCCGTAAGGAGATCCTGGACACGATCGGCATGGATGTGAAGTGGAAGCTAGAGCCAACCGGGGTGGCGGTTCCTTCCGCCTTCGACCCCGGAGGGCGAGCTCGCCTTGTTCGGACTCCTCGCTCCTGGAGATTCATCGGCACCCGCATCCGCATGGATTCGAGACCGCTCCGGTGGGACACTCCGGATCGATCGTTCAGTCCGATCGTCTGACATGACCTCGGGAGACCATCGCTCGCCGGCCGAGATCCATTCGCACGCGGCACGATCCGGAGCCAGCCGTTGTGAAGGACCATCTGCCGGATGAGTCTGTCCAGTCGGTGTCCGGAGGTGGGGGAGTGGTAGGCCGCACCCTAAGGAGGCGTCGGCTCATGATCGAACCGTTCATTGGGTCGAACAGGTGGCGTCTCCGACCAGGGTCGCACGGAGGCTCGCTCGGCGGCCCGGCGCCCCGGAAGGCCGACGTTCCGGCCGGCCCGGCTCAATTCGCGGGCTGCGTGCGTCGCGCCGGGCTGCTGGCGCTCCTCGGAGCGGGTCGCGCTTCGTTGTCAACGATCCTCTGCTCACTTCGGGGAGGACCGGACCTGCGCCACTCTGGAAGGGGCGAGGACCTGGCCCACGGGAGCTCAGAGCCCTCGATCTGCATGTCGTGCGTCTCTGGCATACGGCGGAACTTCGGCGCGACCCGGCGGCTGACTACAAGGGCGCACCAGCAGCCGAAGTGGGAGTCGGAGCAACCACATCCCTGTCGGGATCACATCAGCCGCCCCCGTTCCCTGGGCGCTGTCGGATCTCAGGTGGGGATCGCCCCGGAGCCCGTGTGGCCGAAGTCCCCTCCTGACGGGGTTGGTCGAGACGGGAGAGTCACGGGGTTCGGAGGCTGTGGGTGCCGGTGAGCTTCCGGTCGAACGTCTGTGCCGTCAAACTCTCATGTTTCACGTGAAACATTGGCAGAATGCTTGACCTGGCGATCGGGGCAGGCGAGTATGAAGCCCTTGCACCCTGCCTACTCGAGGAGACGATAATGCGCGGCCGACGTCGTGGTCGGAACAGGCCATCCCCTCCGAGTCCCCCCTCATCTGGTGCCACCCAGGCCGCAGATTCAGGAGGTCAAGGGGCTATCCAAGTCCTCGACTCGTCGCAGACGGTAGACCCTGCTGAGGACGGCCTCCCTGACGTCTCGGACGACAGCACGGCCAGCGGAGAAGCGAACGTCGCGTCGGTCGGAGAAGCCTCGTCATCCTCTGACGGGGGAGGTGGGGCCGCCGCAGAGCCACAACCTGCGGCGGAGGGCGCCTCAACCACGGGCGGATCATCACCTGCTCCGGCGTCCGATCTGGTCGAGGAGACTGGGACGAATGCACCAACGGTGGCCGATGAAGCCGGGCCGCCGCCGGTCAGGACTCCGATGCAAGACGCCCCGGACGAGCCGACCCAGGACTCGTCGATCGAGTCGGTGTCAGACGCGTCGGCGGACGCCCCAGTTTCGGCTTCGACCGAGGAGACTACGGTGTCTGATGCACCCGCAACGGATGACAATGTCGTGGCACCCACCGGTCGGCAGCCCCAGGCCGCCTCCGGCAACCCCCTCCCGAGAGTGATGGCCGTGGCGAACCAGAAGGGCGGGGTCGGCAAGACCACGACCTCGGTCAATCTGGGTGCCGCTCTGGCCGAGCTCGGATTCCGGGTCCTGGTGATCGACCTCGATCCCCAGGGGAATGCCACCACAGGCCTGGGTATCGATGCCCGGAACTTCGAGCTGTCCATGTACGACGTCCTCATGCGGGACTCGTCGCTGGAGGACTGCGTCGAGCCGACGAGTATGAAGAACTTGTTTGTGGCCCCGGCGACCATCGCCCTGGCAGGTGCCGAAATCGAGCTCGTGCCGGCATTCAGCCGGGAGCTGAAGCTCAAGCGTGCCATCGAGACCGTCATCGACGACTTCGATTTCGTCCTTATCGACTGCCCCCCGTCTCTCGGCCTCATCACGGTGAATGCCCTGGCCGCCGCGGACGAGGTCCTGGTTCCCATCCAGTGTGAGTACTACGCGCTCGAAGGTCTCAGTCAACTGATGCGCAACGTCCATCTGGTGGCGTCCAATCTCAACCCGAGGCTGGACATCTCGACGATCGTGCTCACGATGTACGACGCCCGGACGAAGCTTTCCGACCAAGTGGCGACAGAGGTTCGTGACCACTTCGGGAACAAGGTCTGTCGGATCGTGATCCCCCGGACTGTGCGTCTCTCGGAGGCGCCGTCATTCGGCCAGCCGATCACAGCGTTCGACCCCGCATCCCGCGGGGCCATTGCCTACAGGGAACTAGCCAAGGAGGTCAGCGGTGGCACGTCGTAGCGGTCTGGGGAAGGGCCTGAGCGCCCTCATCCCCACCGAAGTCACGGGCGATCGCACCTCTGCGCTCCGTGAGGTCCCCATCGGCAACATCAAGCCGAACCCCCGCCAACCGCGCGTGAACTTCGATGAGGAGACGATGGCGTCGCTCGCCGCGTCGATCAAGGAGCTCGGAGTGCTCCAACCGGTACTGGTCCGTCGCATCGGTGGTGAGGCCTCGGACGAGTTCGAACTCATTGCCGGCGAACGTCGGTGGCGTGCCTCGCGTCGCGCCGGACTGCACACCATTCCGGTGCTCATCCAGACGTCGAACGACACCCACAGTCTCGAGCAGGCACTGGTCGAGAATCTTCATCGCCAGGACCTCAACGTCCTCGAAGAGGCTGCGGCCTACCAACAGCTCATCGAGGAGTTCGGATTCACCCACGATCAGGTTGCCACCCGGGTCGGTAAGAGCCGTACGGCGGTGACCAACATCCTCCGACTACTGCAACTGCCGTCCGGCGTGCAGCGACTCCTAGCTGAGGGGCAGATCAGTCCCGGCCATGCGCGGGCCCTGCTGGGTACCCCCGACCGGGGTTACCAGGAAGTGCTGGCCCGCCAGTCGGTCTCCGACGGTCTCACGGTCCGGGCCATCGAAGAGTTGGTCAGGGTCCACAATGACGAGGCCAACGGCGTGGTCCGTGACATCGGGACGATCGGCGGCGGCACTCAGGGCCCTGTCGGCGTCGGCGGGCAGGGCGGACCCGCCCCGGTGCCGTCCGTGCGCGGGATCGAGTCCTCATCGGGGGGAGGGGCCGGCCCTCGCCAGCTGCCCCCACCAGGAATCCTCGAGCTCGAGGAGCTCCTGTCCAGCCACCTCAACACCCGGGTGAAGGTTGACATGACAGCAAAGCGCGGCAAGGTGGTCGTGGAGTTCGCCACGCTGGAGGACCTGGAGCGGATCTACAAGCTCATGGTGGGCGGTGTGGAGACATCTGCAGTGTGAGTGATGTCACATAGCGTGAGGTTAACTGACATAACCAGTAAATCCCCAGCGAAAACGGTTACTCTAAGTGGGTAAGACAGACCTGAACCGCAAGTAGAGCTTCTTCCACAACCTGTGCATGAGGTTGTGGATTACCCTCCGAACACCGAGGTCAGGTAGAGGTGGAGCGCTGTGCGGCCGTCTGAGGCCCGCAAACTGTGCTTCCGGCACCCCCGACCGGGTAATTGTTCAATCCCAGGCAGTATCTACCCACTCGGCGAGCGAGTCGACGATGGCCCGGGCGATGACCGGGGCCCGCTCGACCATCACCGATGCGGGACTGATCTCGCAGATGACCGCCGGCATCCTTGTCTCCCGGAGGAGTGACAGCGACATCCCACGGCTCCCGCAGTCCGGGAGCCCGAGCGTCGTGGCCAGGGCCACGTGGAGAAGTTCCGCGAGGCGGCGACCGCCGGGGGAGGCATAGCGGTAGCCGGAGTAGTACGAGGCAGAGCACCCCGGCTCGGAGCCCAGCCGGATCCCGATGAAGACCTCAGCTTCGGCAGCGTTGGCCTCGGAGGCCTGGATCGATCCCTCCGGGTGGTGGTGCGTCGTCACCAGTGCCCCCTGGTTGACGAAGAGGCGCCGGACAGCGCCGACGGTGGAGCCCAGGCCGCCCTCTTCACCCAAGGACACCCGGCGGCCGGCCAGGGTGCGTGGAGCTTGACGGAGCCGTTCGCGATCACGTACCGCCGACACCAGTTCCGAGCCGCCGTGAAGCGATCCGAATCGCAGGAGCTCCGCGACGGTGGCTGCACCGGCGATCCCGTCCACGGGAAGTCCGGCGTTCCGTTGGAATTCGCCCAAGGCCGCCGAGGTGAGGTCGCCGAAGATCCCATCGACCCGACCGGTGTCGAACCCCAGGGCGCTCAGACGCTGCTGGAGCTCAGCGACATCGTCACCCCGGAGCATGGGGGACCTGCGATAGAGGAAGCGGTCGCCGAGGCGCCGCCCGGCTTCCACCAGGGCCGACCACGTCTGGCGTCCACAGACGCCGTCCACCCGCAGACCCCGGCGGTACTGGAATGCCTCGACGGCCGCTCGGGTGCCTTCACGGAAGTCGCCCTCGGGGTCGACCCCGGGGGAGAAGTCCAGTTCAGCGAGGCGTCGTTGGACGTCGGTGACCGCATCACCCTCGTCGCCGAGCTCGAGATGGATCTCGCGATCGGGGCTCACCGTCGGGTCCTGCGGTGTGCAGCGGGCGATCGTGGCGGCGACCCGCCGGGGGCCACCTGGATGCTCAAAGGTGGGCCGACAGCTCCTGCAGCAGCTGGCCCTTGCCCTTGGCGCCGACGATACGCATGGCCGGCTCGCCGTCCTTGAAGAGGATGAGCGTGGGGATGCTCATGACATCGAAGCGCCGGGTGACGTCGAGGTTGTCGTCGATGTTGAGCTTGACCACCTCCACCTTGCCGGCCTGCTCCTCGGCGATCTCCTCGAGTACAGGGGCGATCATCTTGCACGGGCCACACCACTCCGCCCAGAAGTCCACCAGTACGGGAACATCCGAGGCCTTGACATGCTCGTCAAAACTAGCGTCAGTCAGGTTGGTGATCTTCTCGCTCATGGTGCTCGTTCCTCCTGGCCCGTCCGGGCCGTGCCATGTGTCTGTCGGGACACGCTAGGTCAACCGCCGGGTCGCCGTTCCCATTCCCACACCCGGCACGACCGACGGTGCCGGCCCGCACGAGTCAGTGCCCGGAGGCTGCCTGGTCCTCGAGCCAGCGCTCGGCGTCGATGGCCGCCGCACACCCGGACCCGGCCGCGGTGATGGCCTGTCGGTACCGGTGGTCCTGGACGTCGCCGCTGGCGAAGACGCCCTCGACGTTGGTGTAGGTGGTGGATCCCACGGTCCGCAGGTAGCCGCTGTCCTCCATGTCCAGCTGGCCCTTGAACAGGTCGGTGTTCGGCTGGTGGCCGATGGCGACGAACAGCCCCGTCACGCCGAGCTCGAACTCGTCGCCCGTCTCGAGGTTGCGCAGGCGGATACCCGACACCTTGGTGTCGCCGTGGACGTCGATCACCTGGCTGTGCCAGACGAACTCGACCTTCGGGTTGTCGTGGGCACGCTGCTGCATGACCTTCGACGCACGCAGCTCGCCCCTGCGGTGGATGAGGAAGACCTTGTCCGCGAACCGGGTGAGGAACAGGGCCTCTTCGATCGCCGAGTCACCTCCGCCCACGACAGCGATCTCGTGACCCCGGAAGAAGAAGCCGTCGCAGGTGGCGCAGGTGGAGACCCCGTAGCCGAGCAGACGCTCTTCGTTGGGGAGACCGAGCATCAGCGACTTCGCGCCGGTGGCGACGATCAGCGCCCGTGCCGCGTAGGTGGGCTCCGCGGCGTCCGGGTCGCCGACCCACAGTCCGAACGGACGGGCCGAGAGGTCGACCCGGGACACCTTGGCCGTCACGTAGTCCGTCCCGAAGCGGGCGGCCTGTTCGCGGAGGGCACCCATCAGCTCGGGCCCCATGATCCCCTGCACGAACCCCGGGAAGTTCTCCACCTCCGTGGTGAGCATGAGCTGGCCGCCCGGCTGGTCGCTAGTGGAGGACGGCTCGCCCTCGATCACCAGGGGGTTCAGCTGGGCCCGGGCCGCATAGATGGCGGCGGTCAGGCCGGCCGGGCCCGATCCGATGATGACGACCTGACGGTCCTCGGTCATGCTGCGCCAGCCTCGGGGGTGGCGGACCTGTCGATCCGCTGCGACCAGGCAACGAAGCCCACGATGACGAACAGCCCGCCCACGATCAGGTCCGACACCCACACCCGGTTGCCGGGGATGTAGACCGTCAGAACCCTGATGAGGGTGATCGCGAGCAGCGACACGGTGACCACGGTCGCGGTGAAGACGATGATCCCGAAGACGATGCCCCGGGTGGCCAGGGTGAGCGGCCGGACGGCCTTGGCCTGGATGAAGTCGACGACGGCGTCGACGGCGTCGGCTCCCTTGGCGGGCAGGTCGTCGAGTGCGGACATCCCCGGCAGCGATGACGCGTGCGATTCAGGCTTCGGATCCATGGCCCGAGGATACCTCGGGGGACTGCGTTGTCCCCCGGACCGTGGCTCCTGCCGCTACGAGCTGGTGATCAAGCAGAGGCCGATGGTGCCCGGTCCGGTGTGGGTACCGATCACCGAACCGAGCTGGCCGACGATGAGCGGGTGCTCACTCGGGACGTCGTCGATCAGTGCGAGGAAGGTGTCGATGTCGGTGGCCGCGCCGTGGGCGACGGCCACTCGGCTCAGAGGTGGCGAGTTTCGCATCTTGTCCGCCAGGTACTGGAACGAACGTGCCCGGGTGCGCTGCTTCGACTCCTCCTCGACCACGCCGTCGACCAGCACCACGACCGGCTTGATGGAGAGCATTGAGCCGAGCAGTGCCCGTGCGCCCCCGATGCGCCCGCCCTTCGTCAGATGTTCGAGGTTGTCGACGAGCCCGTAGACCGTGCAGTGGGAGACCAGCTCGGTGGCCCGAGACTCGAGGGCGTCGAGGTCGGCCCCGGCCGAGGCGAGTTCGGCCGCGTCGAGCACCATCAAGCCGAGGCCCATCGTCACCGACCGGCTGTCGACCACCCGGACCTCGATGCGCTCGGCCACCGCCTTGGCGGCGGCAACCGCCGACTGGTAGGTGGCGGACAGTGCGCCCGACAGGTCGATGCAGAACACTCCGTCGTAGCCGTCGTCGGCCGCGGCCAGGAACACCTCCTGGAAAGCGCCCGGCGACGGGGCCGCCGTCTCGGGCAGCACGTCGCTGGCCTTGCAGCGTGACCAGAACTCCTCGGTGGTGAGGTCGCGCCCGTCGACGAACTCCTCGGCACCGAAGCGGATAGACAGCGGGACGATGGTGACGCCACGCTCGGCGGCCACCTCGGCCGACAGGTCGCACGCGCTATCGGTTACCACCCGGATACGGGCCATGGGGATCCTCCTCGTCGTCCGGGGGCAACTCGCCCTCCACTTCCTCCACCGGGACACCGTCGGCGGCCCGGCCACCCCCCGGACCCCCCCCGGGCGCCACTCCCGGCCCGTCGGGCACCGGGCGCAGGTGGCGCACCGGGGCGTCCCCGGACCCGTCGTCGAGTCTGTCACGGAACGGGATCGGTGATGGCTGACCCGCCGTGTCCACGTGTCGGTCGTCGACGCCGCCGTCGGGAGCACCGACCGATGGCGCCCCGGTGGGCGGCTCGACCAGGCGGATGGAGGTCTGGGCCACCCGCCGGCGCGGATCCTCGGGGTTGACGGCCGCCGCAGTTGGACCGGGCACGGTGGGCGGTCCAGGTGGCACGGGACGCTCGGCCCGGGAGGACGCACGGAGCGCTTCCGCTCGACGGGCGTCGCGGGAGGCGAGCACCACGGTCGTACCGACGAAGGCGAGGGCGCCGACGACGACGGCCGCGGTCACTCGGGCCAGCAGGGCGAGTCCGGAGGTCGCGCCAGACACGTTGATGGTCAGCACGGTGGCGACGGCCATCACCGCGGTGGAGACGAGGACCCGCGTGACCGGGGTGGCCAGCTCGTGGCCACCCAGTCCTTCGTCCTTGCGGGACACCACCGAGAGGGCGATGACGGCGGCCACCGTGTAGGCGATCGATACCGAGAGGGCGAGGCCCCGCACGCCGAGCGGTCCCACCAGTGCCACACCCACCACGATGTTGATGGCGTTCTCGACGAGGTAGATGCGGAACGCCGTACGGGTGTCCTGCATGGCCTGGAGCACGCGGACCATGTAGAGGAACGTGCAGAAGCCGGGCAGCCCGAGTGCGAACATGGCCAGAGCCCCCGCCGTCTGTGATGCTTCGGCCGAGGTCTCGGCTCCATGGTTGAGGACGAGGTCGATCAGTGGGTGGGCCAGGATGATCATGCCGACGGCCGAAGGAATGACCACGGCGAGGATGCTGCGCAGACCGAAGGCCATGCGGTGCCGGAACGCCACGATGTCGCCCTTGGCCCATCGGGCGGACAGCGACGGGGTCACCGCGCTCATGACCGACACCGCGATCACGCCGTAGGGGAGCTGGAAGAACGTGTAGGCGTACGTGTACGCCGACACCGCACCCGGGACCTTGGCCCCGTCGGCCAGGGCGAGGACCACCACCAACGCGACCTGGTTGGACAGGACGATTCCGAACGTCCACCCGGCGAGGCGGCTGATCCGGTGCATGGCCTCGTGGCCGGGCTGCCACCGGAAGCGGATGTGCAGGTCCGACCGGAGGAGCGAGGGCACCAACAAGGCGGCCTGGACGACGACCCCCACGGTGGTGCCGACGCCCAGCAGGACCAGCGCGGTGTGGTGGGCCTGGATGGTGGCGAGGTTCGGCGTGGGCACCAGCTCGTGGAACCACATCAGCATGCCGATGACGACCAGGTTGTTGGCGATCGGCACGAACATCGGTGTGGCAAACTTGCCCTGGGTGTTGAGCAGGGCGGTGAAAAGGGCGATCAGTCCGTAGCAGGCGAGCTGCGGGACGAACCACCGCAGGAGGAAGACGGCCACGACCTGCTGGTTGTGCACGTCGGCGTTGTGGTTGGTGGCCGTGTAGAGGTCGATGATCTCCGGGGCCAGGACGAAGAACGCCACGGTCGCCGCGACGAGGATGGCGACGGTGACGGTGACCACGGCGGAGATGGCCTCCCAGGCGTCCTTGGCCAGCCGGGTGGTGAGTTCTGCCACGAAGACGGGGACGAAGGTGGCGGCCAGGACGCCGCCGATGACGATGTCGGTGATGATGTTCGGCGTGGTGTTGGCCAGGTTGTAGGCGTCGGCGAAGCCGCCGCCGCTCAGTGCAGCGGTGAGTGCGACGACCCGGCCCACCCCGGTGACCCTCGACAGGAGGGTGCCGACCGCCATGCCGGCGGTCGCCCTTCCGAGCCGACGCGTGGCACCGCGGGGCGCCGTCGGTGCGCCCTCGAGTTCGGCCGCACCCTCCTCGACCGTGGAGTCCTCGTCGGTCACGGTGTCGCCGGGGGGGTGTCGGAGGTACCCGCTCCCACCGGGCTCGGCGCATCATCGTGGCCATCGCCCCCGTCAGGGTCACCCTCCTCCTCCTCCGCACGCCGCGCCGCCCTCCGCCTGAGGGACGTCCGCACCCACCAGACGGCCAGGACGGCCACGGCTCCCGCCGTAAGCACCACACCCACCACCGACGATGACGTGGACCGCACCGACAGCTCGCCGGCGGCGAGTCGGAGTGTCCCGTCGGGAGCGCGGAGGGTCACGTCGAGGCGGAACAGGCCCGAGGCACGCGACTGGACGTTCACGTAGTACACGTTCGAGTGGGGACGGATGGTCTTTGGCGCCGACCACACCGTCTGCCCGTTGGGGAAGAGGAGCTTGTCGCTGCTGAGCACCAGGTCGGCGGCCATCGGATAGGACGCGTTCGATACGACGGTGATCGGGATGCGGCCGCTCCTGGCCGTCAGTGTGACCGACTGGTCACCCTCGACGGCCACCTGACCGAGCTGCGCGTCGACCGCGGCCCCGGCATTGGCGAGCACGGCCGACTGCTGGGCGGAGCGCAGGGTCTCGGCCTCCCCGCCGAGTACGACATCCCCCAGTTGCTGGGCGAGCGTGCGTTGCCCGACAGCGGCTGCCGAGAAGCCGTCGACCCTCGCCCGCTGTGCCCGGATGGCGGCCACGGGAGGCGTCGACGTGCCCGTGGGGACGAGCCGACATCCCGATCGGCAGGTGCCGGGGGACGGGAAGAGGGCGAACAACTTTGCCGTCGTCACGGCCTGGACGACCGGGTTGCCGTCGAGGGAGGCGAGCAGGGCGCTGACGAACGTCGGGTCGTCGCGCCAGGACGTCGGCGCCACGGCCATGACCGCACGGACGCTGATGTCATTGGGGCGTTCGTAGTAGAGCTGGGCGAGCTCGGCGGCGAGCTGATGGGCGGCCAGGACCGGGTCGCCGGGGTCGGACGTGAACCGGGCGGCGAGGTCGTCATCGGAGGCCATGGCCATCACCTGCGGTCCCCGGGCGCCGGTCAGGACGAACGGCGCGGTCGTGGATCCGTCTGACGGGGTGGAGCTGAGCTGTGACGAGGGCAGCACGATCTCGTGGTACCCGAGGGCGGACAGGGCCCCGACGGTCGATGCATCCACGCCGTCCCCGGTGATCCAGACGCCGAGCCCGTTCGTGGCCGTGGGGGCCGCCCGCCCGGTGGCCGTGGCCACCACCTCGGTGCCGCGAGCGACTTGGAGCGTCAGCTCCGTTCCCAGTCCGGCGTCGACGAGGCCGGCGGCGTCCACCGGGGTGAACGGGGCATCGGTCAGCTGGTGTTCGGCGGGCGTGGCGGCCAGTTGGCCCAATTGGGTGATCGTGGCCTGGTGGGCGGGCGTGTCGAGCAGCCCCACCGTCTGGCCGCTGACCTGGAGCGTGACCGGGACCGACGAGTGCTGCTGGCCGGCGATGGCATCCACCGTGCCGGTGACGGCGCCGACGGCGGCGTCCGACGGGGTGGCCAGGGCCGACGACGGGCGGGCCAGGAGGGCGGCGGCCGACGGGGAGTGCGACGCTCCGAGCGTCAGCTGGACGGGCAGCACGACGGCCACCCGCAAGGGCTGGGACGCCGTCGATGCCGCCGTGGTGACGAGGTGGGTGACGAACGACCCGACCACCGCCGAACCGGAGGTGTCGACGAGCTCGACCCTTACCGGGAACACCCCGGCCGGGAACGACTGGCACTGCTCGCCTGCGGCGAGCAGGTGGATGGTGAAGGCGTCCTGTGCGTTGGCGGCGGACGACGCACCATCCCCCACGATCACCGGCATCGCCAGGTCGACGCCGCCTCCCGTCAGCACCGGAAGCGATCTGAGCGGGATCGCCGACGACGTCGACGAGATCGGGTTCCCGAGCCCGCTGCCCGTCAACGACTGGTCGAACCCGGAGATGGTGGACAGGCACGGGTAGACGGAGATCTGCAGACCGAGGGAGGACGTCGGCACGGTGGAGGATGCCCGCAGGTGGAGGTCGAAGACCTGTCCCGGGACCACCCAGCCGGTCTGGGACAGGAGTGACAGCGGCGCGGTGGCGTCGACGGCGCCGACGGTCTGTGTCCCGTTCGACGCCGTCGCCGCGGCCGACGGCGCCGAGGTGGTCACCACGGCGACGACGACCAGTACGGCGAGGAGGAGGGCGGCCGGGAGGCGGCGCCCGCCGGGGTCACCGCCCGGTGGGCAGGGTCTGGCTCGTTGCCGGTCCACGTCGAACCGCAGCCTACGTCAGTCGCACTACCCTCGGCTGCGTGTTCCCCGAGCGACTCCGGCCCCTGGTCGACGCCACCGCCGACCTGTCGGACCGCTTCCGGGCCGCAGGTCACACCCTCTACCTGGTGGGGGGATCGGTCCGCGACGCCATCGTTGCCTCCGACGGGGCGCCGTCCGGCGACACCCCCACTGACTTGGACTTCACGACCGACGCGCGTCCCGATGACATCGAGGCGCTGGTGCGGGGCTGGGCCGATGCCGTGTGGACCCAGGGCAAGCGCTTCGGCACCATCGCCTGCCTGCGGGCCGGACAGAAGTACGAGATCACGACCCACCGGGCCGAGGCGTACCGTCCGGACTCCCGCAAGCCGGAGGTCGCCTTCGGCGACAGTATCGAGGACGATCTGTCGCGGCGTGACTTCACGGTCAACGCCATGGCCCTGCGCCTGCCCGACCTCGAGCTGATCGACCCCTTCGGCGGCCTGGTCGACCTGGCTGAGCGTCGCCTGCGGACCCCGCTCGACCCGGACGTCTCGTTCGCCGACGACCCCCTGCGCATGCTGCGGGCGGCGCGCTTCATCGCCCGACTGGACCTCGAGCCGACCCCCGACCTGGTGGCCGCCGTCACCGCCGGCCACGAACGTCTCCCGATCGTGTCCGCCGAGCGCATCCGTGACGAGCTCGACAAGATCATGGTCGTGCCGGTGCCGTCCGTGGCGCTGTGGTTCATCGTGCGCACCGGCCTGGCCGAGGAGTTCCTGCCGGAGCTCCCCGGGCTCGCACTCGAACAGGACCCCGTCCATCGTCACAAGGACGTGCTGGCCCACACCCTGGCCGTGGTGGACAAGACCTCACCCGACCGCCTGCTGCGGCTCGCCGCCCTCTTCCACGACGTGGGCAAGCCGCGCACGCGGGCGTTCGTCGACGGCGGGGTGACGTTCCACCACCACGAGGTCGTTGGGGCGCGCATGACGCGCAAGCGGATGCAGGCACTGCGATACCCGAACGACGAGGTCGACCTCGTGACCGAGCTGGTCAACCTCCACCTGCGGTTCCACACCTACCGACTCGGCTGGACCGACCGCGCCGTGCGCCGCTACGTGCGCGATGCCGGGCCGCTGCTCGACCAGCTCAACGAGCTGACGCGCTGCGACTGCACCACCCGCAACGCGGCGAAGGCGCGTGCGCTGGACCGCCGGATGGACGAACTCGAGGCACGCATCGCCACGTTGAGGGAGCAGGAGGAGCTCGACGCCATCCGTCCCGATCTCGACGGCGCCCAGGTCATGTCCCACCTCGGCATCCCTCCGGGGCGCGAGGTGGGGGAGGCGCTGGCCTTCCTGCTCGAGCTCCGGATGGACGAGGGCCCCCTCGGTGAGGAGGAGGCCCTGCGTCGACTCGATGGATGGTGGGCCGGGCGGGTGTCGCCTGGCTGATGACCCCGCGGCGTCCTGCCGACGGGCCACTCCGGGTGTGGCTCAGTCCTCGGGCCAGACCGGTCCGGTCTCGCCGTCGGCGAACGCCTCGACCATCTCGTGGCACACGTCGTCGGTGTACTGCACGGGAGGCGACTTCATGAAGTAGGACGACGGGCCGAGGAGGGGGCCGCCGATGCCCCGGTCGAGTGCGAGCTTTGCGCAGCGGACGGCATCGATGATGACGCCGCCGGAGTTCGGGGAGTCCCACACCTCGAGCTTGAGTTCGAGGTTCAGCGGGACGTCGCCGAAGTTGCGTCCCTCCATGCGGATGTAACACCACTTGCGGTCCTTGAGCCACGGCACGTGGTCCGACGGACCGATGTGGACGTCGTCGGCACCGAGTGTCGAGTGCTGGATCTGGCTGGTCACGGCCTGGGTCTTCGAGATCTTCTTCGACTCGAGACGGTCGCGGTCGAGCATGTTCTTGAAGTCCATGTTCCCGCCGACATTGAGCTGGTAGGTGTGGTCGAGCGCCAGCCCGCGGTCCTCGAAGAGGCGGGTCAGGACCCGGTGGACGATGGTCGCCCCCACCTGGGACTTGATGTCGTCGCCGACGATGGGGACACCGGCATCGCGGAACTTCCGTGCCCATTCGGGGTCGGAGGCGATGAACACGGGGATCGCGTTGACGAATGCCACGCCGGCGTCGATGGCACACTGGGCGTAGAAGCGCTGGGCATCCTCGGAGCCAACCGGCAGGTAGGAGACGAACACCTCGGCGCCCGAGTCACGCAGGACCTGGACTACGTCGACCGGTGCTGCCGGCGACTCCTCGATCATCTCGCGGTAGTACTTGTTGAGGCCGTCGAGGGTCGGGCCCCGCTGGACCTCGATGCCGACGTCGGGCACCTCTGCGAACCGGATGGTGTTGTTCTGGCTGCAGAAGATGGCCTTGGCCAGGTCCTGCCCCACCTTGGCCGCGTCGACGTCGAACGCGGCGACGAACTCGAGGTCGCTCACGTGGTACCCGCCCAGCTCCACGTGCATGAGGCCGGGCACCACCTCACCAGGCACGGCATCTTTGTAGTACTCGACGCCCTGGATCAGCGAACTGGCGCAGTTGCCCACGCCGGCGATCGCCACTCGGATCTTGTTCATCGTGTGATTCCCTTCATGTGTGTGGTCGCGCCCCGGGGGGTCGCATTGGCAGGAGCCCCCCGGAGGGTGCTGGTTCTCATGACGCCCCTGAGGGGGACGTCGAGGTCATGGCGCCGCCGGAGCGGGGATCGCCAAGATCGGTGCTGTCGGTGGTCTCGAGGTCGCCGCTGGCTTCGGCCGGGCGCATGGGGGCCTGCCGCAGGCGCTCGGACTCGATCAGCCGGTCCAGCCAGGCGATGTCGTGCTCGGTGGCCTCGGTGCTGTGTTCGACCAGCGACCGGGTGTAGACGTCCAGCCGTTCACCCGAGGCCCGGGCCAGGTCGGTGGCGAGGCGCCGCGTGAGCTGGGCGCGACGGCGTTCCAGCAGGGCGAGCCGGGCCGACGGGGCCAGGTGGCTGGCGAAGGCCAGGCGAAGGCCGAAACTGCGGGCGTCGTCGGTACCGGCCGGCTCGTCCCCCTCGAGCAGCTGCTCGAAGAGGGTCCGGCCCTCGTCGGTGATCCGGTAGACCTTGCGCGACCGCTTGGTCCCGAGGGTGCTGCCCGCCCGCCGGGCCCGCAACCCGGCCCGTTCGCCACCGAGCGACCCGGTTGCCGGGATGGGTGCCGACACGGCCCCGCCCGACCCCGCGACGGTCACGGCTCCGGACCGCTCCAGGCGGGAAAGGGCCGGATAGAGGGATCCGAAGGAGATGTTGGCGAACAGCCCCAACTCGTCGCGGAGGCGACGACGGATTTCATAGCCGTGCATCTCCTGCTCGAGGAGCAGGCCGAGGATCGCCAGATCGAGCACGTCAGGCGCTGTTCCGGCCTGCGCTGCGGGTGTTCACCAACTGCATACCTCCAACGATACATCATTTCGATGTATCAGGTTGATATATCGGATGTTCCTTCCGGTGGCCTCCCATCGGGTGGTCGGGAGGTGCGGTGTCGTCCACGTGGTCAACCGGGGCGGCCGGGCCGATCCGGACGGGCCGGGCCTTCCGGTCCTCCGGCGGGGTCGAGGCGGTACCCTGGCCGCATGGGCTTCCGACCTGGAGCGCTCGACGGACTGCAGACCTCTCCCACCGGGGGCCAGGTCGACTACCTCCTCGCGCGGAACTCGGTCATTCGTGAATTCCGCAAGGGCCGGCTGTCGCGCCTCGATGTCTGCGACGCCCATCCCGAGCTGATCCGGGCGGCCTCCAATCTCGGGCGGCCGATCGGTGAGCAGTGCCCGATCTGCGAGGACGGTGACCTCGTCGAGGTGACCTTCGTCTTCGGCGCAAAGCTCCCGTCCGGTGGGCGGTGTGTGGCCACCCAGACCGAGCTCACCAGGTACTGGCGCCGCAAGGAGCCGGTGGTCTGTTACGTGGTCGAGGTCTGCTGCGGCTGCCGGTGGAACCATCTCCAGCGCATGTACCCGGCCGGCGCCGGTACCGACGTGGGTGCACGCAAGCCGCTGCGCAGCCGCTCCAAGGGCTGAGTCCGGCTCCCAGCGGGACGCCGTGTCCTGCCCCGCGGCCCCGCAGTACCATGGTGGTGCAGTCATCCGTACTCCGCGGGCACCGTCCCGCCGATGCCGCCGGCAGCCCCTGTGCGCTGGACGGCAGAAGAGGAGGAAGTCCATGCCTGATACCCGGTCCGCGCCCGTGACCGTCCCGAGGGTACGCGCCACCAAGGTCCGTGAGGGCCACGAGCCGCTGGTGATGGTGACCGCCTACGACGCCCCCGGCGCCCGCATCGTGGACGCCGGGGGCGTCGACATGATCCTGGTCGGTGACTCGGTTGCCAACGTGGTGCTCGGCTACGAGGACACACTGCAGGTGACCGTCGCCGACATGGCCCACCACGTAGCAGCCGTGGCCCGGGCCGAGCCGGCGGCGCTCGTCGTGGGCGACCTCCCCTGGATGAGCTACCACGTCGACGTCGCCGACACCGTCCGCAACGCGGCCGTCCTGATCCGCGCCGGTGCCCAGTGCGTCAAGCTGGAGGGGGGCGCCATCCGGGCGCCGATGGTGCGGGCACTGGTCGATGCCGAGATCCCGGTCATGGGCCACATCGGACTCACTCCGCAGTCGGTCAACGCCTTCGGCGGTTTCAAGGTGCAGGCTCGTGACGACGAGGCTGCGCAGCTGTTGATCGAGGGGGCCGAGGCCCTCGTCGGCGCAGGCGTCTTCGCCGTGGTGGTGGAGGGCGTGCCGGAGAAGGTCGGCGCCGCCGTCACCGACGCCCTCGACGTCCCCACCATCGGGATCGGGGCCGGTCCTGCGTGCGACGGCCAGGTACTGGTGCTCCACGACCTGCTCGGCCTGACGGCCCGCACGGCCAAATTCGTACGTCGCTACGCCAACCTCGCCGACGACGCCACTGCGGCGGTGGCGAGGTTCGCAGCGGACGTCCGCTCGGGCTCCTTCCCGTCCGACGCGGAGGTCTACCACTGAGCATCGGCTAGAGTGCTCTGGCTGTTCCGGCCGCCACGCAGCATCACAGGTGGTCGTTGTCATAGTCCGACCTGCCCCACGCCGTGGGGCTCGGGTGCCGAGCACCCGATCCAGAGGGAGGTGAGCCGTAGATGCGGCCCTACGAAACCATGGTCATTTTCGACACCGGAGCCGACGAGGCTGCGGTCAACGGGGTCCTCGACCGGGCCCTGACCGCGCTGAAGGCCAAGGGGGGCAACCCCGGGCGCGTCGAGCGGTGGGGGCGACGGACCTTCGCCTACGAGGTGCAGCACAAGCGTGAGGGCTACTACGTCCTCATCGAGTTGAACGCCGAGCCCCCGGCCGTCGCCGACATGGAGCGGGTGTTCGTGCTGGCCGACGAGGTCCTGCGACACAAGGTCATCCGGCTGCCCGAGAAGGTCGCCGGGCGCCGCGCCGCCGCCGCAGCCGCGGCCGCCAACGGGGAGGGTTGAGCATGGCCGGCAACGCAGTCACCCTCGTTGGCAACATCACCCGCGACCCCGAGCTCCGGTTCACCAACACCGGGCAGGCGACCGCCAGCTTCGGCCTGGCCGTGAACCGCCGCTGGCAGAACCGCCAGACCCAGGAGTGGGAGGAGGCGACCTCCTTCTTCGACGTGGTGTGCTGGCGCGAAATGGCCGAGAACGCGGCGGAGTCGCTCGCCCGTGGCTCGCGGGTCATCGTGACCGGCCGCCTCGAGCAGCGCAGTTGGGAGACCCCCGACGGCGACAAGCGCTCGAAGGTGGAGGTCGTGGCCGACGAGATCGGCCCGAGCATCCGCTGGGCGACCGCGCAGGTCACGAAGAACGAGCGCCGAGCGCCGGGTGACGGTCCATCCGGAGGCGGAGGCGGAGGCGGACGAGGCGGACAGTCGAGCGGGGGCGGCGCACCGGCCGACTCCGGGTACGGATATAGCGAGGAGCCCTTCTGATGGCCAGGAACAACGATCGTGGAGGTAGCACCGCGCGCCGCGCCCCCAAGGACAACGGACGGCGCGTCAAGAAGAAGCCGTGTGCCCTGTGCAAGGACCGGGTGGAGTGGGTCGACTACAAGGATGTCGCCATGCTCCGCAAGTACATGAGCGACCGGGGCAAGATCCGCGCCCGTCGGGTGTCGGGTAACTGCACCCAGCACCAGCGCGACGTGGCCATCGCCATCAAGACGGCCCGTGAGCTCGTCCTGCTTCCCTACACCCAGCGCACCACCACGGAACGCCCCGGCGGTCGTGGCGGCCGCGGCGGTCGCGACGGCGGGTTCGGTGGCGGTCGTCGTGGACGCGACGAGGAGCGCACGCTCGGTGAGGAGGGCGCATCGACCGCCATCCCCGACGGCACCCCGCCGGCCGCGCCCCAGGGTGAGGTCGAGGTCGTCGAGGTCGAGGTCGTCGAACTCGACTCGGGCGAGGAGATCGTCATCGTGGAAGAGGCGGGTGAGGAGTCATGAAGGTCCTGCTCCGCACGGACGTGGACGGTGTCGGCAAGCGTGGCGACATCATCGACGTCGCCGGCGGGTTCGCCCGCAACCACCTGCTCCCGGCCGGAAAGGCCATCCTGGCCTCCGACGGTGTCGAGTCGCAGGCGGCCGCCATGCGCCGGTCGCGCGACCTGAAGGACGCCCGGGACCGCGAGGGCTCCGAGACGGTGGCCAAGACCCTGGTCGGCAACACGATCACCATCCCGGCCCGCGCCGCCAACGACCGGCTGTTCGGCTCGGTCGGTGCGGCGGACATCGTGCGCCACGTCGAGGAGCAGACCGGAGCGGTCATCGACCGCCACGACCTGGTGCTGGACGAGCCCATCAAGACGGTCGGTGAGCACAACGTGCGCGTCGAGCTGATCGGTGGCGTGGTGTTCGAGCTCACGGTCGACGTGGTCGCCGAGGCCTGATCCCGGCGGCCCGACCGGGTCGACACGGAGTGCTGCTGCGTGCCCCGGCCCTCAGCCGGGGCACGTTGGCGTCCTGGGGTCACCCACCGTGTGACACCCTCCCGGCACACTGTCCACATGCACGGCGACGTCCCCAGGGCGACAAGGGTTATCCACGGTCGGTCCACAGTGTGGCGCGGTGGTTTCCGCAGGAAGATGGCCTTACGTTCCACAGGCCTGATCGGCGAGGGTTGATCCACCATGGTTCAAGCCTTCGACGACACCCGAATCCCGCGCCTCCTGACCCCCCGAACGGGGGGCGCCGGCACCACCGGACGGGTCCCGCCCCACAACCTGGAGGCCGAGGAGTCCGTCCTCGGTGCCATGCTGCTGTCCCGCGACGCCATCGCGTCGGCCATGGAGACCTGCAAGGCCGAGGACTTCTACAAGGCGTCCCACGGGTACATCTTCGAAGCGATCACCTCGCTCTACGGGCGGGGCGAGCCCGCCGACTATGTGACGGTCATCGAGGAGCTACGTCGGCGCGAGCTGCTCGAGTCCATCGGCGACACCTCGGTCCTCGTCTCCCTCCTGACCAACACGCCGTCGGCCAGCAACGCCGAGTACTACGCCAAGATCGTGGAGGAGCTGGCGCTGCTGCGTCGGCTGGTGGCCGTGGCGGGTGAGATCAGCGAGCTCGGCTACTCGGTTCCCGAGGACGTGAGCGATGTCCTGGACCGCGCCGAAAGCCTGGTCTTCGACGTGGCGCAGCGTCGGGTGGTCGACACGATGACGCCACTCGAGGAGCTGCTCGGTGCCACCCTCGATCATCTCGAGCAGCTCTTCAGCCGGAGCGAGTCGGTGACCGGGCTGGCGACGGGGTACACCGACCTGGACGAGCAGCTCGCGGGACTGCAGCCCTCCAACCTCGTGGTCGTCGGGGCCCGCCCGGCCATGGGGAAGACAGCGTTCGCCCTGGGGATGGTGGCCAATGCGGGTGTGAAGCTGAAGAAGCCCGTCCTCCTCTTCTCCCTCGAGATGAGCCACATGGAGCTCACCCAGCGCCTCCTGTCGTCCGAGGCCCGCGTCGACGCCGGGCGCATGCGTACCGGCAAGCTGCGCGAAGCCGACTGGCCGAAGATCGGCAACGCCATCAGCCGGATGAGCGAGGCGCCGATCTACATCGACGACAACCCGAACCTCACCGTCATGGACATCCGCGCCCGCGCCCGCCGCCTGAAGAGCCGGGAGGGCCTGAGCCTGGTGGTGATCGACTACCTCCAGCTCATGACGGGTCGGCACGGCTCCGAAAACCGCCAGGTCGAGGTGTCCGAGATCAGTCGCGGCCTGAAGATCCTGGCCCGCGAGCTCGAGGTGCCGGTCGTGGCGTTGTCACAGCTTTCGCGTTCCCTCGAGAGCCGGCCCGACAAGCGGCCGATGTTGGCCGACCTGCGGGAGTCGGGCTCGATCGAGCAGGACGCCGACGTCGTGCTCTTCCTCTATCGCGACGAGGTCTACAACCCCGATGCCACCGAGACGCAGGGCACGGCCGAGGTGATCGTCGCCAAGCACCGCAACGGGCCGACGGGCACGACGCGCCTGGCTTTCATCGGGCACCACGCACGGTTCGACAACATGGCGAGGGTGTAGTCAGGGTCTGCATCGAGCCGGGTGCGGAGGTCGAGGGCGTCCGCCACGACGGCTGAGTAGCCTGAGGGCTAGCTGGCCTGGGTGGTCGGCGCGTCGTCGATAACCATGCGCCCGGCAGGCACGGTGCGCCGGACGGAGGTGTCCCACATGAGTGCCGGATCCGACCGCGTCGAAGTGGAGACCTCCGTCGTCGCCCCGGTCGACCGGTTGTGGGCCCTGGTGACCGACGTCGACCTACCGGCCCGGTTCTCCCGTGAGTTCCAGGCAGGAGAGTGGCTGGACGACCCGGGTGAGGGCGCCCGGTTCCGCGGCCACAACAAGATCGGCGACGTCGAGTGGTCGACGACGTGCACGGTGGTCGACTTCCGCCCGGGACGGGCGTTCACCTGGGCCGTGGAGTCGGTGGACGAACCGGTGGCCGTGTGGGGCTACACCCTCGACGACCGTGGTGACCGGGTGCTGCTCAGGATGCACGCCACGATGGGACCCGCCCCGAGCCCGCCACGAGCCGCCGCCGCTGCCGACCCGGAGCACGCCGAGGAGATCATCGCCCGTCGGCTCCGCCACTGGACGAAGAACATGACGGCCACCGTCGAGGGGATCAAGGGGCTCGCCCAGGCGTGACCGGCACCGCGATCGCCGAGCACCCGCGGCTCGACCTCCGTAGGCTCGGACCATGGACGCCAACGGGGGACCCGGTTCCTGGCTGCCCGTCATCGACCACGGTCGGTGCGAGGCCAAACGCGACTGCATACGCGTCTGCCCCGTCGACGTCTTCGACGTGCGGCGGATCGACGAGGCCGACTTCGCGGCTCTCGGGGCACTCGGGAAATTGCGGAGCCGTGCCCACCGCCGTGTGACCTCCTACGCCGGCCGGGCCGCGGACTGCACCGGGTGCGGCGCGTGCGTGACGGCGTGTCCGGAGACCGCGATCGAGTTGGTGCCTCGAACCCTCTGACCGTCGGGAGCCGGCCAGGTGTCCGCGAGGCTCGATTCGGTGGGGGGAGCATTCATAAGCACGTTCCAGCCACCGGAACATGGGACGCCGGCCCGACCGTCGAACACTCCATGCCGAGTCGAACACCGAGATCGGCCGTGCGCCGGTCCGGGTGGCTAGCGTTGCGGCGTGATGGTCGACATGGGTGGGGCGCACCGGGACTGCGCCGGGTGAACATCCTGGCCATCGACCAGGGGACCTCGGCCACCAAGGCCCTCGTGGTGGGCGAGGACGGCGCCGTGCTCAGCATCGCCGAGTGTCCTGTCCATCCCTCGGCCCCGGGCGACGGTGCCGTCGAGCAGGACCCTGCCGAGCTGCTCGCCTCGGTGATCGCCGCCGGTCGGGCCGCAATCTCCCAGGCGGGTGTCGTGGTCCACGGGATCGGGCTGGCCAACCAGGGCGAGACGGTGCTGGCGTGGGACCCGGACACGGGGCGACCACTGACGACCGCCATCTCCTGGCAGGACCGTCGTGCCGTCTCGGTGACGGATGGGATGGCTGACCAGGGTGACCGCCTGAGGGAGATCACCGGACTGCCCCTCGACCCGTACTTTTCGGCGCCCAAGCTGGCGTGGCTGCGTCGGCACCGGACGACCGACGGGGTGGTGACGACATCGGACACGTGGATGCTCCACGCCCTCACCGGAGCGTTCGTCACCGACGTGACCACGGCGTCGCGGTCGTTGGTCCTCGACCTCGACAGCCGCTCCTGGTCGGGTGAGGCGACGGACCTGTTCGGGTTGGCTGCCTCTGACCTGCCCGAGGTGATCGGGTGCGCCACGCCGGTCGGCACCACGGCGGCCTTCGGGCCGTCGCTCCCGGTGACGGGACTCGCCGTGGACCAGCAGGCGGCGCTCGTCGGCGAGGGATGCCTGACCCCCGGCCAGGCCAAGTGCACGTACGGCACGGGTGCGTTCCTTCTGGTCACGACCGGTGGTATCGCTCGACGCTCGGGCAACGGGCTGTCGGCCTCGGTTGCCTGGGAGGTGCCGGGCTCGGTCTCCTACTGCCTGGACGGTCAGAGCTACACGGCGGGGGCCGCGGTGTCGTGGCTGGTGGCCATGGGCCTGTTGCGCGACCTCGCCGACCTCGACGACGTGGCGACGTCCGTGCCCGATGCCGCCGGGGTGACCGTGGTGCCGGCCCTCGCCGGGCTGGGCGCCCCGTACTGGCGGCCGTCGGCGACCGGCACCCTCGAGGGCCTCGGACTCCACACCTCGCCCGCCCACGTGGTGCGGGCGACCCTCGAGGGGCTCGCCGCCCAGGTGGCCGTGCTCGCCGATGCCGCCGCGGACGACCTGGGCGGCCCCGTGCTCGAACTCCGGGTCGACGGCGGACTCACGCAGTCGGCGTTCCTGATGCAGTACCAGGCGGACCTGCTCCAGGTCCCGGTCGAGGTGTTCGCGTCACCCCATGCCACCGCCCTCGGGGTGGCGGTGCTGGCCCGGATGGGCCTGGACGGAGAGGTGGCCGCTCTCGAGGTTCCCCAGCCCACCGCGGCCGCGCGCTACGAGCCCCGCATGGGCGCCGACGAGGCCGCCGGACGACTCGACCGGTTCCGTGCGGCCGCGGACCGCGCGATTGCCGCCTCGGGAGCGGGCTGACCGTTGACGCGGACGGTCGTGGTCGAGGTGGATGTCGCCGTGGTCGGCGCCGGCGTGGTCGGCTGTGCCGTCGCCCGGCACCTTGCGATCGACGGTGCGTCCGTGGCGTTGCTCGACCGGGCGGCGGACGTCGGCGACGGGACCTCGAAGGCCAACACCGGTGTCCTCCACACGGGTTTCGACACGGAGCCCGGATCGCTCGAGTCGCGGCTGGTGGCTCGCGGCCACGGGCTCCTGACCGACTACGCGGCGGCCGCCGGGATCGCCGTCGAGCGGACGGGCGCCCTGCTGGTGGCCTGGGACGACGAGCAGGAGGCCGCGCTACCCGCTCTGCTGGCCAAGGCCGACGCGAACGGCTACGCCAGTGCCCGACTGCTGGACGCCGCCGAAGTCCGATCGTGCGAGCCCCACCTCGGACCGGGTGCCCGGTCCGGCCTGTCGGTGCCCGACGAGTGGGTCATCGACCCGTGGTCGGTCACCCTGGCCTTCGCCACCGAGGCCGTCGGTGCCGGGGCCCGCCTGTTGCTCGCGACGCCCGTCGAGAAGATCGTGTCCGGCGACGGAGGCCACGAGCTCGAGCTGCCCGACTGTGTGGTCCGGGCGCAGTGGCTCGTGAACGCAGCCGGTCTGGGAGCCGATCGCATCGATGCCCTGCTCGGGCACCACGACTTCACCGTGACACCCCGGCGCGGGCAGCTCCTCGTCTTCGACAAGCTGGCCCGCCGCCTGCTTTGCCGGATCCTCCTGCCGGTCCCCACCGCCCGGACCAAGGGGGTGCTCGTGTCCCCCACGACCTGGGGCAACGTCCTCCTGGGCCCGACGGCGGAGGACCTCGAGGACCGCACCGACACGGCGTCGACGACCGGGGGTATCGAAGGTCTGCTGCGGGCGGGTCGGCGCGTACTGCCCGCCCTCGTCGACGAGGAGGTGACCGCCGTCTACGCCGGACTGCGTTCAGCCACCGAACACCGCGACTATCAGGTCCGGCTCGATGCCGGACAGCGTTATGTGTCGGTCGGCGGCATCCGCTCGACGGGCCTGACCTCGTCACTGGCGGTGGCGGAACACGTCGCCGGCCTGCTGGACGGTGCCGGAGCCGGCTGGAGCGGTCCGGCGGTGTCGTCGGCGCCACCGGTCATGCCTCCGCTGGGCGAATCCCAGGTGCGTCCGCTCCAGGATCCCGACCGCATCGCCTCGGACCCGGCGTACGGCACGCCGCTCTGCCACTGCGAGCAGGTCAGTCGGGGGGAGGTGCGCGATGCGTGCCACGGGGCGCTGGCGGCCGCCGACCTGGGTGGGGTCCGGCGGCGGACCCGGGCCATGAACGGGCGCTGCCAGGGCTTCTACTGCGGGGCCGAGGTCGTGGCCCTGGTCGCCGACGAGACGGGTAGTGACCCCGGTTCGTTGACACGGGTGCCGCGGTGAGCGATCCCGCCGTCCTGGTGGTCGGGTCCGGACCGGCGGGCCTGACCGCCGCTCGTGAACTGGCTGTCGCCGGGGTGCGGCCGGTCCTGGTCGTCGACCGCGAGGTCGAGGCCGGCGGGGTGCCCCGGCACTGCGACCACACGGGGTTCGGGCTCCAGGACCTGCGACGATCGCTGTCCGGGCCGGCCTATGCCCGCCACCTGGTGCGGCGGGCCGTCGGGGACGGCGTGGCGATCCGCCTGTCCACGACGGTCACCTGCGTGGGCGATGACGGTGCAGCCACCCTGGTCGGTCCGGGAGGGATCGAGGTGGTCCATCCGCGGGCCGTGCTGCTGGCCACCGGTGCCCGGGAGCGGCCCAGGTCCGCCCGTCTCGTGCCCGGCGACCGGCCGGCCGGAGTGTTCACCACGGGACAGCTCCAGCAGTGGGTGCTCCTGCGGCAGCTTCCCGTCGGCCGGCGGGCCGTGGTCGTCGGTGCCGAGCACGTCGCCTACTCGGCTGTGCTCACCCTCCGTCACGCCGGAGTCGCCACGGTGGCCATGGTCACGGAGCTGCCCCGACACCAGACGGTCGGAGCCTTCGCCCTGGCCACCCGGGTGGGGTTGCGGGTGCCACTGCGGACGTCGTCACGTGTGGCCGGGCTCCACGGGCACGGGAGGCTCGAGGCGGTCGACGTGGAGGATCTGCTGACCGGAGCGGTCGAGCGGGTGGCGGCCGACACTGTCGTATTCACGGGGGACTGGATCCCGGACCACGAACTGGCTCGACGCTGCGGACTCACCGTCGAGCGGGCCACTCTCGGGCCCCGCACCGACCGCTGGGGGCGGACCTCCCGGCCCGGGCTGCTGGCCGTGGGCAATCTGGTCCACCCGGGGGAGACCGCCGGGCGTGCCGCGCTCGGTGGCCGCGACGCCGGCCGGTGGCTCGGAGCCGACCTGTCGTCCGGTGCGACGCAGGTGGCGGCACGCGGCCTGCCGGTCACGGTGGCTCGACCGTTGGCATCGGTCGTGCCGTCGGTCGCCGATCCGGGCGATCCGCCCCGGCGGCTCCTGCTGCGTACCGCCGAATTCACCGGCCGCCGATTGGTGGTGGCCCGTCAGGGAGGCCGCGAGCTCGGTCGGCACGGACTGCGTCACTCGGTGCCGAACCGGTCGCTCGGCGTACCCGGCGCGATCCTGCGCGGCGCCGACCCGGACGGCGGGACCGTCGAACTCTCGCTCGCGTGAGCACCGTGTCGCCCCTGCCACGCCCACCACGGGCGCGGTACGGTGGGAGCACCTGACTCCCGGAGGGGGCACATGGCCGGATTGAACTTCGCCGACATCTTCGAGACCGTCGTCGACACCACGCCCGACGCGCCCGCCCTGGTGGTCCGAGCCACGGCGGGCGACGAGGTCCGGCTCACCTTCGCGGAGCTCGATGCCCGGGCCAACCGACTGGCCCATGTCTTCACGGCGGCAGGTGTCGGCCCGGGCGACCACATTGGCTGCCACCTCTACGACGGCAACCAGTACGTCGAGGCGAACCTGGCCGCCTTCAAGATCCGAGCGGTGCCCGTCAACGTGAACTTCCGGTACGTCGACGAGGAGCTCGAGTACCTCTTCGACAACGCCGACCTGCGTCTGCTTGTCACCGAGCCCGACCTCGAGGCCCGGGCGGAACGGGCTGCCAAGTGCCTGACCTGGGACTGCCCGGTCGTGGTGGCCGACGACCGGTACGAGGCACTGCTGGCCGCCCAGCCCGACACCCGGCCCGAGACACCAGGGCGCGGTCCCGACGACCTCTACGGGCTGTGGACGGGAGGCACCACCGGGATGCCCAAGGGCGTCATGTGGCGGCACGAGGACATCTACCTGTCGGTGGTCGGCGGCGGCGGGAACCCGGCCCTGGGCATCGCTCCGGTGGCGACACTGGAGGACGTGGCCGCACGGGCGGCTGCGGACTACCCGATCCCCGGAGCGCTCACGCTGTGCCCGCTGATGCACGGTGGTGGGTGGTGGATCGCCTTCTCGGCCCTGCTGTCCGGCACCTACAACGTGCTCATCCGTGACCTGGGCTTCGACCCGGAGTTCGCCCTGCGGGTCATGGCCGAGGAGGAGGTCCGGGTGGTGATGACCATCGGCGATGCCTACGCCCGCCCGATCATCGACCACCTCGAGGCCGACGGTGTCGCTGTGCACGACCTGTCCAAACTGCTCGTCTACGGCTCCGGCGGCGCCATCCTGTCGCCGTCCATGAAGGAGTCGCTGAACCGCCTCCTCCCCCACGTGATCGTGATGGACGGGTTCGGCGCCTCAGAGACGGGTGGCCAGGGCAGCCTCGTCGGCCAGAACGAGGACGGGGCCCCGGTGTTCCAGATGGGCACGGGCAACGTGGTCATCGCGGAGGACGGCACGCTCTGCAGCGCGGGCGACGGCCGGATGGGGATGCTGGCTACCTCGGGGCACATCCCGCTCGGCTACTACAAGGACGAGGCAAAGACGGCGGCGACCTTCCCGGTGGTCGACGGTGTGCGGTACGCCATCCCCGGCGACATGGCCAAGATGCTGTCCGATGGGACCATCGCGGTGTACGGACGCGGCTCGGTGTCGATCAACTCGGGCGGCGAGAAGATCTTCCCCGAAGAGGTCGAGAAGGCGCTCAAGAGCCATCCTGCGGTGTTCGACGCCATCGTGGTGGGGACGCCGAGCGACCGCTGGGGCTCCCAGGTGACCGCCGTCGTGCAACTGCGGACCGGTCTCGAAGTGAACCCGGGTCTCGACGAGCTGCGCGAGCACTGCCGTGCCCACCTCGCTGGCTACAAGCTCCCCCGTGAGGCGGTGTTCGTGGACTCCGTGCGGCGGTCGCCGTCGGGCAAGCCCGACTACCGCTGGGCGCGCGACGTCGCCGTGGCCGCGTTGGAGGGCTCGCTCACCACGGGATAGTCGGGGGCGCGCCGACCTGGGTCGGCATCCGCGAGGATGGGGGCATGGACGGCTACGAGCTCCCCCGGGTGCCTGCCTCGGCGGGCGCCCTGTTGCGTGACGATGCCGGCCGCATCCTGATCCTCAAGCCGACCTACAAGTCGGGGTGGACGGTTCCCGGAGGGCAGATCGAGGAGGACGGCGAGTCACCGTGGGAGGGATGCCGGCGCGAGGTGGCCGAGGAGACGGGGCTGGAGGTTGCCGTCGGCCGGTTGGCCTGCGTCGACTTCCTCCACCCGAAGCCTGGCCGGCCGGGCGGCATCCGGTTCCTGTTCGACTGCGGCGTCGTGGACGCCGGCCACCGCGACGGGCTGGTCCTGCAGGAGGACGAGATCAGCGAGGCCCGGTGGGCAGCGACCGACGATGCCGTTGCGCTGCTCAGCGGACCCGTCGGTCGCCGCGTGGCCCGTGCCCTGGCCGCGGCGGGTACCGTGTACCTCGAGGACGGCAGGCCGGTGCCCGGGGTCAGCACCTGACCGGAGCCGTCAGGACCCACCCGGGACGTCGAGCCGTCCGACCAGGTCGGCCACCTGCGGCCGTACCACGTCGGCCTCCCGGGTCACGGCGAACCACGGTTCGGGTGCGACCAGGTCGGTGACAGGACACACCTCGACCAGCGCTCCGGAGGCCAGGCCATCCGCGCAGGCGTAGTCAGGCAGCAGGCTGGTGCCGAGCCCGCGTGCCACGGCGGCGGCCACGGCGCGCAGGTCGGGAGCCGACAGGCGCAGCGTGGCGCCGAACGGTCGCCCGAGCGAGGACTGCCAGAACCGGCGCGTGCGAGGCAACTCGGCGCTGTAGGCCACCCAGTCGGTCCCGGCCAGCGTGCGGGCGAGCCCGTCGAGGTCCCCGGCGGCTACTGGCCCGAGTCGGCCCGGGGCCGATACGAGGACGAACCGGGTGACGCCGAGGGCCGTGGCTACGAGGGTGCGGCGCGTGGGCTCGGTCGTGGTGACGGCCACATCGAGCTCACCGTGGTGGACCAGTGCCAGCAACTCGGCGTCTGCACCGAACCGGACGGCGAGGTCCGGCCCGTCAGGGGCCAGCCGGGGGACGACGCCGTAGGCCACGTACTCGGGGGAGGAGCCCAGTCGCAGTGCGGGAGCGGCGGCGCGCGGCATGCCGCCGTCCAGGCCCGTCAGTACGGGTTCGAGGCGGTCCAGCGCGTCCGCCACCGACGCGAAGAGCTCGCGGCCGGACCTCGTCGGGTCCACGCCGTGGGGTGTGCGCTCGAAGAGTCGGGTGTCGAGCGAGCGCTCCAGCGACCGGAGCTGCTGGCTGGCCGCAGGTTGCGACAGGTTGCGGAGCGCGGCACCGTCGGTGACCGAGCCGGTCCGGTAGATGGCGACGAAGGTCCGTAACCACTCTGCCGTTGCCATAGGTAGAGCTTATGTCAGATGTCACGAATCAGACATTGTCAATGGTGGATCTTTGTCGCATGCTGGGGAGATGCCCGACACGACCTACACCCACGGACACGACGACGGTGTGCTGCGCTCCCACCGCTGGCGCACGGCGGCCAACTCAGCCGCCTACCTACTGCCCCGCCTCGCCCCGGGGCTGGACCTGCTCGATGTCGGCTGCGGCCCGGGCACCCTGACGTGCGACCTGGCCCGGGCGGTGGCACCCGGACGGGTGGTCGGCATCGATGCCGCGTCCGACGTCGTGGCGGCCGCCCGCTCCGAGGCTGCCGCGACCTGCTCCGTCCCGGTGTCGTTCGAGGTGGCGGACCTCTTCGCGCTGCCGTTCGCCGACGACTCGTTCGACGTGGTCCATGCCCATCAGGTACTCCAGCACGTGGCCGACCCGGTGGGGGCCCTGGTCGAGATGCGCCGGGTGTGCCGGCCGGGAGGGGTAGTAGCCGCTCGGGACGCCGACTATCCCACCTTCACCTTCGCTCCTGTCGAACCGGACATCGACCGGGCGACCGCCGCCTACGGCGAGCTCACCCGGTGCAACCGCGCCCGGTGGGACGCCGGGCGGCTGCTGTTGGGACTGGCCCACGCAGCGGGTTTCGACGAGGTCGAGCCATCGGCGTCGACGTGGTGCTTCGCCACGCCGGACGAGCGGGCGTGGTGGGGTGGCCTCTGGGCCGACCGGTTCGGTGCCCCGGGGTCGTTCCTGGGCGGGCAGCTGCTCGCCCACGGCATCGTCGAGCGGGCCGACCTCGACGCCTTCGCCGCCGGCTGGCGCCGGTGGGCGGCGTCACCGGACGGCTGGTTCGCCGTGCTCCATGGTGAGATCCTGGCCACCGCCTGACGGCCCGCCGCCCGCCGGTTCAGGTGTGCCCGGTGACTGCGGTAGCGAACCGTTCCGGCGCCTCCACCATCGGGTAGTGCCCGACGCCGTCGAGCCGCACGACGCGGGCGTCGGGACAGGCGGCCGCAAGTCGGTCGACCATGGCCGGCACCGCGATCGGGTCGTCCATCCCCCAGACGACGGTCAGCGGGGACGGATGGTCCAGTAGCGGAGGGGTGAAGCGGCCCTCCTCGCGACGCCGTTCGTCGATGTAGCGGGCATGGCGGGCGAGCAGGCGCTCACCTTCCCGGTCGGCGATGAGCTCCCAGGCGGCGTCGACCTCGGCGGCGTCCACCTCGTGTGACGGACTGAAGGTGCCCGCCAGCCCGGCGAGCACCGCGTCGCGTGTCAGCACGCCGGGGGCGAGTCGCTCGTCGGGCAGGGCCTCGAGCAGCTGCTGGCCGGGACTGAGCTGCACCAGGTCCATGAACAGCGTGCCGTTGGCGAGTACCCGATCGGTCACCTCGACGGGCCATCCGCCCTCGAGCTGGCGGGCGAGCAGTTCGCCACCGACGGTGTCACCGATGTCATGGGTGAGGAGCCCCAGCCGGTCGATGCCGAGGTCGGCCACCAGGCGTGCAGCCGTGTCGGCGTGGCCGACGAGGGAGTAGGGGCGGTCCGGTTTGGCCGACAGCCCGTAGCCGGGGTAGTCGAAGAGGACCACGCGTCGGTCCGCGGCCAGGGCGTCCACCACCCGGTGGAAGTCGAACGACGAGGTCGGGAACCCGTGCAGGACCAGCAGTGGTGCCGCCCGGGGTACGCCGGCCGGGGGAACGTCGACGACGAAGACGCGTTCGCTATCCACGGTGCGGAGCCCACCCCGCGTTCTCCAGGCGTCGACCAGGTCGCTCACACGAGCAGTCGGGTCCGGAAGAGGTCGAGGACCTGGTCGAGCGCCTCTCGTGTCGGCGTGCCCGGACGGTCGTCGAGGTCCTCGGTCAGCACCGAATGGGCACGCTTCTTGTGTCCGTGAGGGTTGCCCGCCGAGGAGTCGAGCTCCACACCCACGAAGCCGTCCCCGAGCAGGTCCCGCAGGGCGGCGAACCGCTCGGGCGGAGCCGACGTGTCACCGGAGAAGCGGAGGCCGAGGACGCAGACCCCGGCTGCCACCCGCTCCTTCACCCGCTCGGCGTCTGCGTCGCTGATCCCGAGCGAAACCCGGCGGGTCTTGGACAACGGGAGGGGGAGGGACGGCTGGCTGAGCACAGGGGCCAGGACGACGTCGTCGACCATCATGGCGAGGGCGAAGCCACCGGTCAGGCACATGCCGACGGCGCCGACGCCGGGGCCACCGCAGCGCTCGTGCTCGGCGCGGGCGAGCGCCCGGAGCCAGACGGTGACGGGACTGGTGCGATTCAACGCGAATGTCGCAAACTCCTTGGATACGCAGGCCTGGAGCAGACCCTTTGCCGCATAGAGGAGCGTTGGGTCCCGACCGTCGTCACCGAAGAGGTGGGGCATCACTGCGGTGCACCCGATGCCGGCCACCATCCGGGCGAAGCGGGCGACGTTGGGGGTGATACCGGGCAATTCACTGATCACGATCACCGCCGGGCCGGAGCCCGACCGGTAGACGGTGCGCGATGCTCCCTCGAGGGTGAAGGTCGAGCGTTCGAAGTCCTCCAGGGAATCGGGCATGCCGAGACGCTACCGCCGGTCGCCCGCCGCCGCCCGGGACGTCATGCGATCGCCAGGGTGACGACCACGGGCCGGTGGTCCGACCCCGTGGCGGGGGCAACGCGGGCGTCCACCACCCGCACGGCAGGGGTGATGAGCACGTGGTCGAGCTGACTGTGCGGCCGGTGCGCGGGCCACGTCCTACCGATGACGGCGCGCCGCCATCCGCTGAAGAACGACGAGGCCGGCGGTCCCCACATGTTCATGTCGCCGGCCAGTAGGGCCGGACGGTCGAGGGGAGGGAGCAGGCGTGCCAGGCGCCGGTACTGCGCGGGGGAGAGGTGGGTGATGTGGGACATGTGGGTCCCGTGGATGACGATCTCGCGACCGCCCAGATCGGTGGTGCACCGGATCACGGCGCGCCGGGCGGGGTCGCGCCGCAACTTCCCCAGCGAAAGCACCTGTGGGTCGTGGCACGGGACCCGGGCCAGAACGGCCACACCCCATCGGCCGGTCCGGGCCGGCCGGTCCCGCGAGCCGGCCGGCACTTTGAACCTCTCGTCGTCCAGGCGCAACGTCTTGCGGATCTGTCCGAGAACCGGGGCCCAACGGGGGCTGGTGGTGTCGATCGGCGCGTACAGCCGGGCGTGGGCCAGCGGGGCCTCGGCCACGATGTCGTACCCCAGGTGGGAGGCGATCAGGGCCGCCGTCCCCGGAGTGTCGTCGTCAGGGGTCCATGCCTCCTGCAGGATGAGGACGTCGGCGTCGAGCGCTCTGCACTCCTCGACGAGGTCGAAGGGCCGGCCCCAGCCGTCGACACCCATGTGGACATTGAAGCTTGCCACCCGCAGGGTCTCGCGGGCGGCCGGTGCCGTACTCGGGCCCGGGTCGCTCACGTGGTCAGTGCCGACCGAGGACGCCGGCCGCTGCCCGCAGCTCGTCCCGGAAATCGGGGTGGGCGATCTCGGCCAGAGCGAACGCCCGCTCGCGCACCGTCCGGCCCGAGAGGTCAGCCGACCCGTGCTCGGTGATGACCACACCGGTGTGGTGCCGGGGGGTCGAGACCACCGAGCCCTCGGGCAGCACGGGCACGATGCGTGAACGGGTGACCCCGTTCGACACCGCCGTGGAGCGCACGCAGATCAGCGAGTGGTCGTCGAGACGCATTTCCGCGCCGGCCACGAAGTCCTCGTGCCCGCCCACCCCGGAGATCTGGCGACCCTCGATATTGTCGGCCACCACCTGACCGTAGAGGTCGACGCTGAGTGCCCCGTTGATGGACACGAAGGCGTGATTCTGGGCGATGACCGTCGGGTCGTTGACGACCTGGACCGGCACGAAGGCCACGTCCTCGTTCCCGTCGAGCCAGGCGTAGAGCTCAGACGAGCCGAGGGCGAAGGTCGTGATCGACACCCCGTTGAACAGGCGCTTGGCATCATTCGTGACCTTGCCGGACTGGTGGAGGCGCATGAGCCCGTCGGTGAACATCTCCGAGTGGATGCCGTAGCCGCCGCCCGGGCCCTCGGCGAGCTTGGTGGCCACCATGTTGGGCACGGCGCCGATACCGATCTGGAGGGTGGCCCCGTCGGTCACGTAGGAGCGGGCCTGCTCGGCGATGGCCTCGTCGATGGCGTCCGGCTCCGGTTGGGGCAGGGTGAACGGGGCGCCGTCCGCCTCGACCAGGACGTCGACCAACTCGACGGGGATGGTGTTGGTGTAGTCGGGCCCGAGCGACCGCGTCCGTGGGAGGTGGGGATTGACCTCGACCACCAGGAGGCGGTCGGGGTCGCGCCCCGCCAGCAGCAGCTCGTCGTAGGTGGCGCCGATGTGGAGCGAGAGGTTGACGGTGCCGTCCTGGGGAGGTGCCGCGAGCACGGTCATCACCCGCGGGTCGTAGCGGCGCAGGATGGGGGCGAACTGGCGGAATCCGCCGGGCACCAGCTCGATGTTCGCCCCCGCGGCCACGAGCATGCGTTCGGCCGGGCCGTAGAAGCCGCAGCGGTAGGAGACGTTCGGATGGGTGAGCACCTCGTAGTACCCGAGAAGGAGGGCACCCCCGAATGTGAGGTCGACCCAGTCGTCCCGCCGGCCGAGTGCCGTCAGGAACGCGTCGGGGTTTGCCGGGCCGAGGCCGAAGCCCACCGCGTCCGTCGTGCGGATGAGGGAGGCGGCGTCGTCGGGCGAGTAGGTCTGGGATGCCATCGCGCCAGTGTTGCACCGGCACCCCTCCCCGTTGAGGGTCCTAGGTCCCTACCTGGCCGGCCGGTCGTCTCGACGTGCCCACTCGGCGGCGAGAGACGTGGGATGCCAGCATGGGCCCATGCGTTTCGACACCCAGCTCGCCGGCCTCGAGGATGCTCCGGAGCATGCACGCCGGCTGGAGGCGCTCGGGGTCGACGGGGCCTTCACCTTCGAGGGGCCCCACGACGTCTTCACCCCGCTGATTCTGGCCGCCGGTGCGTCCAGCACGCTGGAGCTGGCGACGAACGTCGCCATCGCCTTCCCGCGCAACCCCGTCCAGCTCGCCCACCAGGCCTGGGACCTGCAACTGTTGTCGAAGGGCAGGTTCACGCTCGGGCTCGGCAGCCAGATCCGGACGCAGGTGGAGAAGCGCTACGGCGCCGAATTCGACCGACCGATCGCCAGGATGCGCGAACTGGTCGGGGCACTGCGGGCCGTCTTCGCCACCTGGGAGACGGGCGAGCGCCTCGACTTCCGGGGCGAGTTCAGCTCCCACACGCTGATGCCCCCCATGTTCAACCCGGGGCCCCACCCCTACGGGCTCCCGCCCATCGCACTCGGCGGCCTCGGGCCCCAGATGGTGTCGTTGGCCGCCGAGGTGGCGGACGGCCTGCTCGTCATGCCCTTCAACACGGCGACCCATCTGCGCACCAGGACCTTGCCGGCCGTGGCCGAGGGGCTGGCGCGCGGTGGCCGGGACCGCGCCGACCTCACGGTGACCGGCGAGGTGATCGTGTGCTGCGGTCGGGACGAGGCGGAGCTCGAGACGGCCCGGCTGGCCGGGCGCTGGCTGCTCTCGTTCTACGCCTCGACGCCGGCCTACCGGCCGGTGCTCGAGGCCGAGGGCTGGGAGGACCTGCAGCCCGAACTCAACGCGCTGACCAAGTCGGGCCGGTGGCACGAGATGCCCGAGCGGATCGACGACTCCATGCTCGCCACCCTTGCCGCCGTCGGCTCGCCTCGCAAGGTGGCCACCGAGATCGTCGACCGATTCGGTGGCCTCGTCGACCGCGTCGGGTTCTACACGCCCTACCTGGTGGCTGACGGGACCCTCGGCGAGCTCGTGGAAGAGCTCCACCGTGCCGACCCCGACCGAACCGACCCCGACCGAACCGCCCCCGACCGAACCGCCCCCGACCGAACCGCCCCCGACCGAACCGATCAAGTGAGCGAGGAACGATCATGACCGAGCCTGCACCCACCTACGACGAGTTCTCGCTCTTCCACGAGAACGCGGAGGAGGCAGGCCTCCCGTTCGACGGGCCACCGGTGGTGCGACGCGAGTCCGTCGAGGTGGCACCCGGGCGACGGGTCAGTGCCCTGGTCTGGGGGGAGGGCCCCCCGGAGCTCGTGCTCGTCCACGGTGGCGGGCAGAACGCCCACACGTGGGACACGGTGGCCCTGGCGCTCGACCGCCCGCTCCTGGCCGTCGACCTGCCAGGCCACGGACACTCCGACTGGCCCCAGGACTCGGCGTGGCTGGACACCTCCTCCATGGCCGACGACGTGGCCCAGGTCGTGGGGCGCTTCGCTCCCGACGCCCGGGCCGTGGTCGGGATGTCGCTCGGCGGGGCCACCTCGATCGCCCTGGCCACGCGGCACCCGCACCTGGTGCACCGGCTCCTGCTGGTCGACATCACCCCGGGTGTCGATGGCGACAAGACATCGGACATCGCGGCCTTCCTGTCCGGTCCGGAGACGTTCGCCACCTTCGACGAGATCCTCGACCGGACGGTCCAGTTCAATCCGACGCGCTCGGTGTCGTCGTTGCGACGCGGGGTCCTCCACAACTCCGTCCAGCTGCCCGACGGCACCTGGGCCTGGCGCCACCAGGTGGGACGACCGGCCGCCGACACCGGTCTCCACGTCGAGCGGGCGGACTTCCAGGCGCTGTGGGACGCCCTCGGGGCCATCGCGGTGCCGGTGCTCCTCGTCCGGGGCAGCCGATCCCCGGTGGTGGACGACGACGACGTGGCCGAGTTCCACCGCCGACGTCCCCGGGATGCAGTCATCGTGGTCGAGGACGCCGGACACAGCATCCAGGGTGACAAGCCGGTGGAGCTGGCCTCGATCATCACGGAGTTCGTGGCGTCCGACTGAATTCATTGTCAGTGCCCCGGGTGTTCGTGTCACGTTCATCGGGAGTTCACCGCACGTTCAGATGGCCTGGGTACCGTCGGTCGTGAGGACGGACGCGACCCGGCGGCCGTGTACCCGGTCCTCACCGCTCACGAACACGGAGGACACGAACCTGATGAGAACCCGGAACGCCACGTCAGCCCGGAACGGTCGACGCACGGCTTCGCTCGCTGCGATCGGCCTGGCCGCCGCCGCGCTGCTGACAGCGTGCAGCTCGTCGTCGTCGAGCTCGAGCACGACGACGACCACGGCGCCGGGCGGCACGCTCGCCGGCAACAACGCAGCCTTTCTCGCAGCCGACCTGAAGGCACCGGGGGGCTCGCTCAACGCGTCCGGTTCGACGTTCGTCCAGCCGTTCTTCAGTGCGGCGTTCTACAAGTACACCGGCCTCAACCAGGCTCTGCAGGTCAACTACCAGGGCGTCGGCTCGGGTGCGGGCATCACGGCCTTCCAGTCGGGCACGGTGGCGTTTGCCGCCTCGGACGTGCCGATGGGTGCCTCGGACCTGGCCAAGATGCCCGCCGACTCCGGACCGGTCGTCCAGATCCCGGACATCCTCGGCGGTGTCGCCGTCGCCTACAACGTTCCCGGCGTCTCGACCCGGATCAAACTCGACGGCCCGACCCTGGCCGGCATCTTCGACGGCTCCATCACCACGTGGAACGCCTCGCAGATCACCGCCCTCAACCCGGGGGTCACCCTGCCGGCCCACGCCATCACCCCTGAGGTGCGGGCCGACAGCTCGGGCACGACCTATATCTTCACGGACTACCTGACGTCGGCCAACCCCACGGCGTGGACCCTCGGCGCCTCGAAGACCATCGCCTGGCCCTCGACGGCCGAGCAGACCCCGAAGAACTCGGGTGTGGCCTCGTCGATCCTGTCGACCCCCTACTCGATCGGCTACGTCGAGCTGTCGTACGCGATCCAGAACAAGATGAACTACGCGGCCGTCAAGAACTCCGCCGGGGTCTACGCCGTGCCGAGCCCGACCACGGTGGCGGCCGATGCCGACCAGAAGACGAGTGTGACATCGACCGACTTCTCGATCGTCAACCAGGCCGGTGCCACCAGCTATCCGATCGCCGGCTACAGCTGGTCCATCCTGCTGCAGAAGCAGACGAGCGCCACCACCGGCGCCCAGGTCGTCAAGGTCCTCGACTGGACGACCCACACCGGCGGCGGGCAGGACCTCGCAGCCGGGCTGCACTACGTGGCGCTGCCCCCGGCGGTGCAGAACCAGAACCGGACGCAGCTGCTTACCGTGACCGGCCCGGACGGCAAGGCACTGTTGTCCAAGTGATCGTCCTGCCGGTGCCCGAACGCCGTCGGGTGGCCTGAAACCGCCCGGATGACCACCGTCGAAGCCCTGCCGTCCGCGCCCTCGGGGCGCGGACGGCAGCGCGCACTTCCGGACAAGTGGTACCGCGGGATGCTGGGCGTCGTGGCGCTCCTCTTCGGCGCGCTGGCGATCTGGTTCCTCGTCGCAATCATCATCCAGGCCAGACCGGCCTTCTCCACGCTCGGGTTCTCCTGGATCGTCGGCAAGGTCTGGAACCCCACCCACAATCAGTTCGGACTGCTCCCGTTCATCCTCGGAACGATCGAGTCGACGGCGATCGCCGTCGTACTGGCCGTACCGATCGGGCTGGGTACGGCCATCGCCCTGGCCTTCCTGGTGCCGTCCAGGGTGCGGCCGGCGTTGTCGACCACCGTGGAGTTGCTCGCCGCGGTGCCGAGCGTCGTTTACGGACTGTGGGGACTCATCGTCCTGGCACCTCTGTTCCGCGAGCACGTCGAGCCGTTCCTCACGTCGGTGCTCGGCTGGACCGGGCTGTTCAACGGACCCGACCGGGGCGTCGGCCTGCTGTTGGCCGGGGTGATCCTGGCCATCATGATCCTGCCCACGATGGTGGCCATCTCCCGCGACGTGCTGATCGTGGTGCCGACGGAGCAGGTCGAGGGTGCCATGGCCTTGGGCGCCACCCGATCGCAGGTCCTTCGTAAAGTCGTCGTACCCGGCGCCCGCACCGGAATCCTGGGGGCATTCACCCTGGCCACCGGCCGGGCCCTCGGTGAGACGGTGGCGGTGGCGATGGTGATCGGCAACGCACCGTTCATCGCCCATTCCCTCAAGTCGTCGGCCGCGACCCTGCCGTCGCTCATCGTGAACAATTTCGGGGAGTCCACGGGCACCGAGCTGAGTGCGCTGTTCGGTGCCGGCCTGGTCCTCCTCGTCATCGGCATCCTCGTCAACGCGCTGGCTCGCTGGTTGGTGTGGTCGACCGGTGCCGACGCTGCCGGGGCGGAGCTCGGCCGATGACCTCGCTCCTCGAAACACCCGCCGATCCGGCTGTCGAACGGCGACAAGCCGTCCAGGCTGCCGCCAACTCGAGTCTGGGACGGCGCAAGCTCGCCTCGAAGGTCACCCTCGGGGTCTGCTGGCTCTTCCTGTTCATCGCCGTGGTGCCGCTGGTGGCGGTCATCGCCTATGTGATCGCCAAGGGCCTGCCGGCATGGAATGCGGACTTCTTCACCCAATCGACCAAACCGGAGGGCTATTCCCCCAGTGGCGTGTGGAACGCCATCGTGGGAACCGCGGTGATCACCCTCATCGCCACCGTGGTCGCGATACCGGTGGGCCTGCTGTGCGGGCTCTTCCTCGCCGAGTCGGAGGATCGGGCCGCCGCCGTGCTCCGCTTCACGGCCGACGTCATGACGGGCATACCGTCGATCATCGTCGGCATCTTCGGCTATATCGCCATCGTGCGGAACTTCGGTGGCTACAGCGGGTTCGCGGGCGCCTTCGCCATCGGGTTCATCATGCTGCCGGTCATCATCCGGGCCGGCGAGACGGCCTTCCGCGGCGTGCCCAACTCCCTCAACGAAGCGGCCCTCGCTCTTGGCGCCCGCCGGTCCACCGTGGCCCGGAAGGTCGTGGTGCCCACCGCACTGCCCGGGGTCATCACCGGGGTCCTGTTGGCCGTGGCGCGCGGCCTCGGCGAGACCGCGCCGCTCCTGCTCACGATCTTCGGCAACCAGTACCTGCAGTGGAACCCGTCCAAACCGATGGAGGCCCTGCCCATCCTGATCTACAACTACTCCAGCCAGCCCTATGCCGACCTGATCCAGGTGGCCTGGGGGGCGGCCCTCTTGCTGATGGCAGTGGTGCTCGTCCTCAGCATCGGCAGCCGACTCGTGGCGGCCTATCTTCGTAAGGAGCGCCGATGACCGACGCCAGTTCCCGGACCCCCCACGCCGAGGAGTCACTGACCGTGCAAGCCGAGCAGGCCATCATCGAACCGCCGACGGGTGAGGTCGTCATGACCTTGCGGGACGTGGCCGTCTCCTTCGCTGGCAAGACGGCGGTGCGCGACGTCTCCTTCGACGTCGCCGCCGGCGAGGTGACCGCTCTCATCGGTCCGTCCGGCTCAGGCAAGACGACGCTGCTGCGCGCCCTCAACCGGATGCACGACACCGTGCGGTCGGCATCGGTCACCGGCTCGGTCCACCTCGGCGACCTGGACGTCTACGGGCCGGACACCGATGCCACCCTCCTGCGCAGCCGAGTCGGCATGGTGTTCCAGCGACCCAACCCGTTCCCCACGATGAGCATCTACGACAATGCCGTCTCGGGCCTCCGGTTCAACGGCGTGCGAAAGAAGTCGCTGCTCGACGAGGCGGCAGAGTCGTCACTCATCGCCGCCGCACTGTGGGACAGCGTCAAGGACCGCCTGAAGGCCCACGGCAGGACGCTGTCGGGTGGTGAACAGCAGCGGCTGTGCATTGCCCGGGCCCTGGCCGTCGAGCCGGAGGTGCTGCTGATGGACGAGCCCACCTCGGCACTCGACCCCATCGCCACCAAGCGGATCGAGGAGCTGGTCGGCGAGCTGAAGAACCGGGTGACCATCGTCATCGTCACCCACAACATGCAGCAGGCCATGCGGGTGTCCGACCGTTGCGCCTTCCTGCTGATGGGCGACGACAAGGCCGGCGAGCTGATCGAGTTCGGCCCGACATCCAAGCTGTTCAGCGAACCGACGGACCCGCGCACCCTTGACTACGTCAACGGCCGCTTCGGCTGAGCGGGGTCCGAGGACGCCGTCAGACGGTGAGCTGACCGTCGGCCCCCCTGGGCAGGGGGGAAGGGGGATCTCCGTAGGAGCCGTCGGGATCGATACGGAAGCCGACGCCGCGTACCGTCACGATGAAGCGCGGCTCGGTCGGCTCGGGCTCGAGCTTGGACCGCAGCCGGTGGACGTGGGTGTCGAGCGTCCGGGTGTCGGTCAGGTAGGTGTCGGGCCAGAGCAGGTCGATGAGCTCGTCACGTGAGCGGACCCGCTGCGCGGGGTGGAGGAGGACGGCCAGCAGGTCGAACTCCTTGCGTGACAGATGGACCGGCATGCCGTCCACGGTGACCTCGCGACGCACGTAGTCGACGTTCACCGAGCCGAACCGGGCAACGCGGTCGACCGGCTCGTCGCCCGCCGCTTCCGACGCGGAGGCGGGTGGCCGGGTCGGAGCGCCCGATGCCGCCAGGGGCAGCGGTCCAAGGGCGTGGGGGGAGACGCGGCGCAGGATGGCCTGCATACGGGCGACGAGCTCGCGCAGGCGGAACGGCTTCGTGACGTAGCCGGAGGCGCCGAGCTCCAGGCCGAGCACGACGTCGAGCTCGCTGTCCACGGCACTGACCATCAGGATCGGTACCGACGAGACGGCGCGCAGCTCGCGGCACACGTCGATCCCATGCATGCCGGGCAGCAGCATGTCGAGCAGGACGATGTCCGGTCGGCACTCCTCGAAGAGGCGGATGCCCTCGGGCCCGTCCTCGGCCAGCACCACCTCGAAGCCCTCGCGCCCGAGCCCGGAGGAGAGCGCCTGGCGGTAGGACTCCTCGTCCTCCACGACGAGGACCCTGACGGCTGCATGCTCGGACGGCACCGGCGCCTCCTTCCCCGGACACGGTACGGAGGCCAGGTGAACGCCGGACGATCCGCGGGGAACCCCCCGGTGATCGTTCCGTGAACGTCTGGTGGCAATGAACCTCTGTCCTGGTCAGGGGCACTGCTCCTGACCAGGGACCACTCAGACGGTGGTGCCGACGAGCAGTCCGAGTGCCGCCGCTCCGAGGCCCAGCAGGATGCTGGCACCGACGTTCGCCGCCGCACCACCGACCCGGCCGCGCTCGGCCTGGGTGACGGCGTCGAAGGTGAAGGTGGAGAACGTGGTGTAGGCACCGAGCAGGCCAGTCCCGACCACCGTCAACGCCGCGGACGAGATGCCGTCGCGGCCGGCCAGCCCGGTCAGCAACCCGAGTACGAAGCCGCCCGAGACGTTGATGACAAGGGTGCCCCAGGGGAACGCCGGTCCGAGCCACCGGCGCACGTGCAGCTCGACCTCGTAGCGGAGGAGCGCGCCGCAGGCGCCGGCCACGATCAGTCCGAGCAGGATCACGACGGGTGCCCCGGTGTGGTGGCGCGGGGGCCGTCCTCGCCAGGGTCGTCGCCGGCCAGGAGATCGGGGTCGACCGGTCCGGGGGTCCCGGGGGCGGGCAGTACCCGACCTCGGGCCAGGGTGATCCCCGCCAGTGCGGCACCGAGTCCGGCCAGAAGGCTGGCCAGCAGGTAGGCCGCCGCGACGCCGGCGTGCCCGTGGCGGACCCGCTGGTCGATCTCGACGGCGAAGGTGGAGAACGTGGTGAACCCGCCGCAGAAGCCGACGGCAACCAGGGGACGGAGGAAGCGGTCGCCGGGCCAGCGCTCGGTCACCAGTGTGACCACGACACCCAGGAGGAACGAGCCAACGATGTTGACCGTCAGGGTGGCCCAGGGGATGCCGGAGGGGTCGGCCACGACGCCCCGCTCGACCCCGTAGCGGGCCAGGGTGCCGAGGGTGCCGCCCACGGCGATGGCGGCCAGGGGCCCGGGTCCGTGGTGGGGATGGAGCGGGGCACGGGTCGGTGAGCCCGAGGTGCCGTCGCCTGCAGTGGATTGTCCGTCCGTCCCGGTCGATTCGGGCACCGCTGCTCCTTCGGGGGTGGCGACGCGTGCCGGGTGGACGGCGGTGCGGGGTCACGATGTCGGGACCTGCCGCCGGCCGCCCGGTCACCGGCCCGAGGAGTCTACGGCAGGCGGTGCGGGTCGCCCCGCACCGCCTGCCGGCAGAGGCCTGGGACATTCCGGGACGCCGGGTGCCTCAATTCGTAGGAGCCCGCCCGTGCGCCACACGGCGACCATTGGGGGAGGGTATGGGCGGCAGCGGCGCCGGGCGGACTCCTACGGCTTGAAGCGGTACCCCACCCCTCGGACGGTGATGAGGTGGACGGGCTCGGCCGGAGTGCGCTCGATCTTCTTGCGCAGTCGCTTGACGTGGGTATCGAGTGTCCTGCTGTCACCCTTCTTGCGGTCGCGCCAGATCCGGTCCATGCACTGCTTACGGGTGACGACGTGGCCGCCTTCAGACACGAGCAGGGTCAGGAGGTCGAACTCCTTGCGGGACAACTCGAGGTCCCGTCCGTGCATCGTCGCCTCGCGCCGCGACACGTCGACCATCACCGGACCGAACGTGTAGGCGCCCGGGGGTGCGGTGGGTGCGAGGCCCTGCGGTTGGCGGCCGACCCTGCGGAGCACCGCCCGGATGCGAGCCGTGAGCTCGCGGGGTCGCGGAGGCTTCGTGATGTGGTCGGCGGCGCCGGCTTCGAGGGCCAGGACGGCATCGAGCTCGTCGTCCTCCTCGGTGATCATGATGACGGGGAGCCACGGTGCCCCCGCGGTGATCCGGCGGAAGACCGCGAAACCCTCCGAGTCGCCGATCTGCGTGTCGAGGATGACCAGTGACGGCGACCCGGTCGATGCCAGGGCAATGCCCTCGTCGGCGGTCGATGCGGTGATGACGTCGAAGCCCTCGATGGACAGGGTGGCGGCGAGCGAGTCGCGCGTGAGGTGGTCGTCGTCGATGATCAGGATGACGGGCACCACGTCAGGCAGGGCCCGCTGTTCGACTTCGCGGAACGTCAAGGTCACGGATGTGCCCTGACGCTCCGGAACAGGGCGCAGACGGCACCGCTGCCGTCGCGGCGACGGGAGCGGGCGGACACGCCGCTACTGGACTGCCTGACCGGCGGGGCCGGTGCTGGCGGGGTTGCCGTGAGAGGCGGTGGGGTCCAGGCCCCGGGACGGCAGCCGGTGGGTCCCGTGGCGCGCCACACGGGGGTTCGGGCCCCGCGGGAGCGCTGACACTGGGCCTGGTGGTGCGCTGCCATCCCTGTGGACAGTACGGACGGTAGGTGAACAGCACGCGATCGCTCTGTTATCAGACGGTAATCATTGGCCAATTTTCTCCATGGGGCCGGAGGACGTGCCTACAGTCGGTTGGAGGGCCGACCGGCCCCGACGGACGACAGGAGCAGACGCTGATGGACGGGAACACCGCGGTCGACCTCCGTGACACCGAGGAGTGGCGTGCCCTGCGCGGGCACTACGACCGCATCAGCGACGTGCACCTGCGGACGCTGTTCGCCGGGGACCCCACCCGGGGGACCTCGATGGTGGCCCGGGCCGGCGACCTCGTCCTCGACTACTCCAAGCACCGGGTGGACCCCGTCGCCCTGGCCGCCCTGCTGGACGTGGCGCGCCGTGCCGGAGTGGCCGAGCGACGGGACGCCATGTTCCGCGGTGAGCGCATCAACGCGACCGAGGACCGCGCCGTGCTCCACGTGGCGCTGCGCATGCCCCGTGACGCGCAGCTGGTGGTCGACGGGCGCGACGTTGTGCACGACGTGTATGACGTGCTCGACGCAATGGGTGCGGTGGCCGAGCGCATCCGGTCCGGGACGTGGACGGGCCACACGGGCCAGCGGATCCGCTCCGTGGTGAACATCGGCATCGGCGGGTCGGACCTCGGACCGGCCATGGCCCACGAGGCGCTACGTGACTATGCGGACCCAGCGCTCGAGTGCCGCTTCGTCTCGAACGTCGACCCGGTCGACCTGTATGCGAAGACCCACGACCTCGACCCGGCGTCCACCCTGTTCGTGGTGTCCTCCAAGACCTTCACCACCCAGGAGACACTCACCAACGCCCGGGCCGCCCGTTCCTGGCTGCTAGAGGGTCTCGGCTGCGGCGCCGAGGCGGTGGCTCGGCACTTCGTGGCCGTGTCCACCAATCGGGCCGGTGTCGTCGACTTCGGGATCGACCCCGACAACATGTTCGGCTTCTGGGACTGGGTCGGCGGCCGCTACTCGTACGACTCGGCCATCGGGTTCTCGCTCATGGTGGCCATCGGGCCCGCCGCGTTCGCCGACATGCTGGCCGGGTTCCACGCCGTCGACCGCCATTTCGTCGAGGCGCCCCTCGAGTCCAACCTGCCCGTCCTCCAGGGGATGCTGAACGTCTGGTACTCCAACCTCTTCGGTGCGGAAACCCACGCCGTGCTGCCCTACAGCCAGCGGCTCGCCCGGTTCCCGGCCTACCTCCAGCAGCTGACCATGGAGTCCAACGGCAAGTCGGTGCGGCGCGACGGCTCGCCGGTCGAGGGCAGCACGGGCGAGATCTTCTGGGGCGAGCCGGGGACCAACGGCCAGCACGCCTTCTACCAGCTGATCCACCAGGGGACCCGGCTCATCCCGGCCGATTTCATCGGGTTCGCCACCTCGACCCATGAGGACGGCGACCGCCAGGACCTGCTGATGGCCAACTGCTTCGCCCAGACCAGGGCCCTGGCATTCGGTCGGACTGCCGAGGAGGTGGCGGCCGAGGGGACCCCGGCCGCTGTCGTGCCCCACAAGGTGATGCCCGGAAACCATCCGACGTCGACCATCCTGGCACCCGAACTCACCCCGTCGGTGCTGGGGCAGCTGGTCGCCCTGTACGAACACACCGTGTTCGTGGAGGGTGCGGTGTGGGGCATCGACTCGTTCGACCAGTGGGGGGTCGAGCTCGGCAAGGTCATGGCCGGCCAGCTCGGCCCCGTCCTCAGTGCCGCCGACGCACCCGACCTGACCGATCTCGACGGATCGACCGCGCAGCTGATCCGTATCTACCGGGGCATGCGGGGCCGGCCCACCTGAGTCGTCCCCCCCCCGGAACCGACTCAGGTGGGCCGGGTCAGGCGGAGGCCAGGGCCGACCACAGCGCCCGGTAGCTGGGGTAGGTGATGCCGTCGGTCACGTACCCGGCCTGCTCCAGTTCGGCGTGGTAGCGGGGCAGGTTCCGCCAAGGCACGCCCATGTCGACGTGGTGGGCGAGGTGCCAGCCCGTGTTGTAGGGCACGAACCAGAATCGGGCGATCCAGCTCTGACGCACATTGTGGGTGGTGACCCGTCGGTCGGGGCTGGCCTCGAGGCCTCCGTGCTCGGCGATGGCCCGGAGACGGTTGATCACGCGCCACTGGGTCATCCACGGCAGCCACCACAACAGGGGGTAGATCCACCAGCGCCCCGTCGCCGCCCACATCGCCGCCCACAGGACCAGCTGGACGCCGATGATCGACAGCGACGTGCGCCGGTACTCCGCGTACTTGAGGGACCGGAACAAGGGGGTGAAGTTCTTCCATCCGGAGATGCCCGCCGCGTCGCGCACCAGTCGTCTCGTCAGGGTCCTGTGGTCGCACGGGTACCCGCCGTAGAACGCCAGGTCGGGCTCGTTCGGCCCGAACTCCTCCTTGTGGTGGGCGAAGTGGCCGCGCCGGTAGAGGCCGATCGGCGTCCAGGTGGGGTAGGCCACCAGCCAGGTGCCGACCCAGTCGTTGACCCGCTTGTTCGTGAAGAGGAGCTTGTGCGCCGCCTCGTGCATGAGGATGGCGAACCGGGCGTACATGGGCCCCATGAGGAGGAACGCCACCAGATAGGCCCACCACCGGTCGATCCACACCGCCCCGCCGATGATGAGCACCACCCACAGCCACACCGAGGCCACACTCACGGCATTGCGCGCGTCGTCGATGCGACGTAGCTCGGCGCGGAGTTCGGGGCGCGCCTTGCCGTTCTCGAAGAGCCGGTCGGTCGGGAGGACGTCGGGTCGGGCGGCCTTGTCGGCCACCATGGTGGGCGCCATCCCGCTACATTACAGTTCCAGACCAACTGCAGCAATCACGTAATACTATGACCGGCCCCCGGCGTCCCGCCCCATCGAGTCCCGCCCCGGAGGGGGTACCGCCGCTGACCGCCCGGTCGGTACTGGCCAGCGCCCTGCTGGGCGAGGACCCACCCGAACTCCCGGTGGCCCACCTTGTGCACCTGGCCGGCCTGTTCGGGATCAACCCGAACCGCTCCCGGGTGGCACTCAGCCGGATGGTGGCCGCGGGGGAGGCGACGACCGACGGGGGCGGTCGCTACCGGTTGGCCGGACGCCTGCTCGACCGTCGGGACCGGCAGGCCGACAGCCTGCTCGGCCGCACCGGGGCGTGGGACGGAGGCTGGAGGCTGGTGGTGGTCACCACGTCCGGGAGCTCCCCCGACCAGCGTGCGGCACGCCGCCGGCGCCTGGTCCTGGCCCGTCTGGCCGAGCACCGCGAGGGGGTGTGGCTGCGGCCGGACAACCTCGCCCTGCGTCCCGACCCGCACGACGACCCCGACCTGGCGACGTGGACGGCGGTGCCCGACGGCGACCCGGTGCCCCTGGCTGCCGGGCTGTGGGACCTCGGTGCCTGGGCCGGCCGTGCCCGGGTGCTCGTCGCCGATCTCGGGGCGCAGCAGACCGCGGGACCCGACGACCTCGCTCCGGGGTTCGAGCTGTCCGCGGCCGTCCTCCGGCACCTGCAGGCCGACCCGCTCCTGCCGCCAGCGCTCCTGCCCGAGGACTGGCCGGGCCCGTTGCTCCGGTCGTCGTACGCGGCATGGGACGCGGCCTACCGGGAGGTGCTGCGGGCCTGGGGGCGGTCGGCGCGGACGACGTAGGCTTCCGGGCGAGGAACCGGTCCGTCGTCCGTTCGACGGCCCAGCGGGTCCGTACCGGGGAGGGACCATGGCGCAACAACAGGGCCAGGAGCGGCAGGGGCAGTTCGCCGGACGGGTGGCCGTCATCACCGGCGGTGCCCGGGGCCAGGGCCGGAGCCACGCCGTGGAACTGGCCCGCCAGGGGGCGGACATCGCCGTGGTCGACCGGTGCGCCGACCTCGCCACCGTGACCTACCCGCTGGCCACCCCCGATGACCTCACCGAGACGGCCCGGCTGGTCGAGGCCGAAGGCGGGCGCTGCGTCACCGGGCAGGCCGACGTGCGCGACCTCGGGGCCATGATCGCCTTCGTCGACGGCGTGGTCGAGGAATTGGGCTCCGTCGACATCCTGGTGGCGAACGCGGGCGTGTCGACGATGTGCTCCATCTTCGACCTGGACGCCGACGGATGGTCCGAGACCCTGGACACGAACCTCACCGGCGTCTTCAATGCGCTGCGGGCGGCCGCTCCGCACATGCGTCGACAGCGATGGGGCCGGATGGTCACCGTCTCGTCGATGATGGGCCGATCGTCCAACCCGCTCATCAGCGCCTACTGCGCGTCCAAGTGGGGGGTGATCGGTCTCACCAAGTCGGTCGCCCAGGAGATGGCCCACTCGAACGTGACGGTCAACGCCATCGCGCCGGGCAACATCTCGACCGACATGATCCACAACGACACGCTCTACCGCCTGATGCGGCCGGATCTCGAGCAGCCGGGCGCGGACGACGTGGCCGGTGTGATGGCGTCGTTGCACGTGCAGCCGGTGCCGTGGCTCGAGGCCGAGGAGATCACTTCGGCGCTGGTCTTCCTGTGCTCGGAGGGCGCGCGGCACATCACGGGGTCGGTCATCGACGTCGATGCCGGGGCATCGGCCCGCTTCACCGCCTGAGCCCGGGGCGGCCCGGCCTACTGCTGGGACATGGCGGCACGCTGCTCGGCGGCAGTCGTGTCGACCGGCGGGGCCTTGCGCACCACGTCGACCGTCACCTTGTGCAACGTGCCTTCGAAGGGGAACTGGCCGCTGTAGCGCGGGCTGACCGGGCTGCCGTGGTCGTAGCCCACGCTCGGGCCGACACTCGAGATGATGTGCATGGCGAAGGGGACCTCGGCGCGCCCGCAGGCAACCCCGTCGATCAGCAGCCGGATGGTGCCACCGACGCCGGTGCGGCGGAACTCGATCGTCACCACCGACGGGCCGTCGGGGACCTCGACGTCGGACACCACCACGGTGTGGTCGTTGAAGCTGTTGTAGTCGAGCACGAGGCGGTCGTCCTGGACGAAGAAGCTGATCCCCGAGTTCTCGGTGCCGGTGGCGAACAGCACTCCACCGTCGCCCCGGTGACGGTCGATGGTGGCCGACATGTCGAAGCCCCGGCCCCCGAGCGACGGCGACACCTGGGACGGCATGGGGGCCATCGGGGGGAAGTACTCGTAGTGCCGGCTCGTCGGGTGGGGCGAGTTGTCGCGAAACCGGGTGAAGAAGAGCTCGATGCTCCGGTCGTCGAGAGGGAGCACGCCCTGCTCCTCGGCCTCCACCCACCACAGGGCGATGAGCTCGGCCAGCCTGTCCGGGTGCTCGGCGGCCAGGTCGTGGCACTCCGAGCGGTCCTCGTCGAGGTGGTAGAGCTCCCAGACGTCGTCGTCGAACGGGACGCCCTTGATGTGTCGGGTGACGGCCTTCCATCCGTCCGAGATGATCGCCCGATGACCGAACATCTCGTAGTACTGGGCACCCTTGCGGGTGGGCTCGTCCGGTGCGTCGAATGCATAGGCCATCGACGTGCCCGAGATCGGCAGCTGCTCGAGGCCGCGGTAGACGTCGGGCGCGGTGATCCCGAGGATCTCGTAGATGGTCGGGACGATGTCGTTGACGTGGTGGAACTGGTCCCGGATCCCACCGGCGTCGTTGATCCGCGACGGCCAGCGCACGATGAGGGGTACGTGGACGCCGCCCTCGTGGGTGTTCTGCTTGTACCACTTGAAGGGGGTGTTGCCGGCCTGGGCCCATCCCCACGGGTAGTTGGCATGGCTGTGCGGGCCGCCGATGTCGTCGATCCGCTGGACCGCCTCGTCCGGGGTCTCCAGGATCATGTTGAAGTACTTCATCTCGTGCATGACGCCGAATTCGCCACCCTCCTGGCTGGCGCCGTTGTCCGACAGCAGCAGGACGATGGTGTCGTCGAGCACGCCGAGGCTCTCCATGTCCTCCAGGAACCGGCCGATCTGGGCGTCGGTGTGCTCGAGGAACGCGGCGAACGCCTCCTGCAGGCGGGCGGCCAGGCGCCGCTGGTTCTCGGGCAGGGTGTCCCACGGTTCGACGCCGGGGTTGCGGGGGGCGAGCTCGGTCCCGGGGGGGAGCAGTCCCATGTCGAGCTGGCGGGCGAACCACCGCTCGCGGGCCACGTCCCAGCCCTCGTCGAACGCTCCCCGCCACTTCTCCAGGTACTCGGCGGGTGCCTGGTGGGGAGCGTGCATGGCACCGAAGGCCAGGTAGGTGAAGAAGGGGCGGTCGGGTCGGATGGAGACCGAGTCGTGGATGAACCGGATGGCGTTGTCCACCAGGTCCTCGCTCAGGTGGTAGCCCTCGTCGGGCGCCGCCGGTGGCTCGACATGGTGGTTGTCGTGGACCAGGTCGGGGGAGAACTGGTCGGTCTCCCCTTCGAGGAACCCGTAGAAGCGGTCGAAGCCACGCTGCAGCGGCCACTGGTCGAACGGGCCAGCGGCCGAGGCGTTCTCCATGGCGGTCAAGTGCCACTTGCCCACCGCGAAGGTGGCGTACCCCTCGTCGCGCAGCACCTCGGCCATGGTGGTGGCGTGGTGGGTGATCTGCCCCCGCATGTGGGGGTAGCCACTGTCGAAATTGGAGATGGCCCGCATGCCCACCGTGTGATGGTTGCGGCCGGTCAACAGCGCCGCCCGGGTGGGCGAGCACAGCGGGGTGACGTGGAAGTTGGAGAAGCGGACACCCTCGGCCGCCAGGGCGTCGATGTTGGGAGTGGTGAGCTCCGAGCCGTAGCAGCCGAAGTGGGAGAACCCGGTGTCGTCGAGGAGGATGACCACCACGTTTGGTGCATCGGGACCGGGGTGGGGCGGGACCGGCCACCAGGGCTCCGACTCGGCCTCGGTCCGGGCGATCACGCCTTCGAAGGGCTCGAATTGCTGCATGGGGACGTCCTCGGGTTGTGGAGGAGCGCCGGACTGCGAGGTGGGGGCGCTACACCGGGAATCTTCTGTCAACCCGTCTGACGATAGAGAGCCGGAGCGACCCTGTCCACCGGCGGCCGGTCGGGGGGCGGCCGACCGCCGGTGGCGGTCAGTGGTTGCCGGTGTGGCGGTGTTCGCCGACCTCGGACAGCACCGCCAACGCCACCAGCGCGAGCGCCAGGGCGAGGGAGACGACGCCGAGGACGCCGGCCAGGACGTCGTTGTGGACGATCAGCAGCACGACGCACAGCGCGGGCACCAGGACGGCGCAGGCCCGTGCGACCGTGCGGGCGAGTCCGGTGCCCGGGCCGGAAATCCGCCGGGTGAGGCCGAAGGTGGCCGGCACGACGAGCAGTGCCAGGAGGACTGCCGTAGGGCGCACTGGCCCATTGGGGATCAGGTCGAGCCAGTGGTAGCCCTCGAAGATGGCGAGCGTGGCCATGAGCACGAGGCCCGGCGCGGCAAGGACGGGCGTGCCGAACCCACTGTGGACGGCGCCCGCGGTCTGGGAGGCCGCCGGTGGGCGCTGGGTCGCGTCCATCGGCGCGACCGGGCCGTCCACGAGGTGCCGTGCATCGCCGGCGCCAGCGGTCCGAGCACCGGGGAACGACCCGTCCGCCACATGACCAGTCTCTGGAGCAACCGCCATGTCCGCCTCCTGTCGGGCCCTCGCCGCCCGACTGATCAGGGTGCGGACACCCGGCTCCTCGCCGGATGCCCGCCGCCCCACTGTTCCCGGATCCGCCAGATCCCGAGAGTGAATCCGCCACCCATTGACAACAAGTCTGCATCTGGGAGTGGCAAAATGCAACTGGAGATTGCAACACCTGTTGCCATTGCGTGGCCTCGATGACTTCTCCGACCCCGACGAGGGACGATGGGGGGCGATGTCGGTCGACCGGGGCGTGGGGCGGCACCCGAAGGTACCGGCCACCGGGGCGGACCAGTCGAGGAAGTTCCTGAGTGCATCTGACGAGCGCATCGCCGGAACCCTGCACCATCGGTCGCCGGTCCGCGCCTACGGTCGTTCGGTGGACAGTGGAGGGCCGAACAACCTTGTGCCGGCATCGGCGACAGCGGAAGAATGGTCCGTGGCCCGACGAGGAGGAACCGTGCCCGGAACCACAAGCACAGGTGAGCGCTTCGACATCCTGTTCGTCGGCGACGTCGCCGTCGACCAGTACCTGACCCTGACCGGCGACGCCGTGACCGTCGAGGAGGGTCCCGAGTCCCGTCGTCTCGTCCTGCCGTTCGGCGCCAAGGTGGCCTGCGAGGTCACCTCCACCGTGCCGGCCGGCGGAAACTCCGCGAACGCCGCTGTCGCGTGCGCGCGACTGGGGCTGCGCACCGCGCTGGTGGCCTACGTGGGGGACGACGGACTCGGGCGAGGAGCCGTCGCCGCACTACGGTCCGAGGGCGTCGACGCTTCACTGGTGCGGCCGGACCCCGAGGTACCGACCAACCGGAACTTCGTGCTCAGGGTCGGGCACGAGAGGACGATCCTCGTCCACCACGAGCAGCACGAGTGCCACTGGCCACACCTGCGGCCCGCGGAGGTCCCCTCGTGGCTGTACCTCTCGTCGGTGGGAACGGACTCCCATGCCTATGAGGACCAGATCGTCGACTGGCTCGAGACGGAGCCCGAGGTGTCACTGGCCTTCGAGCCCGGGACCCTGCAGATCGCCCGCGGTGCCGAGGCCCTGAGCCGCATGTTCAGGCGGTCTGCGCTGGTGGTGTGCAATCGCGAGGAGGCTGCCGCACTGACCGGCGGGCACCCGGGCGACGATCCGGTGCGACTCCTCGACGGCATGCTCGCCCTCGGACCCGAGCAGGTCGTGGTGACCGACGGCTCAGCCGGGGCGTTCGGGACGGACGGAAGGGCGCGGTACGCGGTTCCGGTGTTCCCGGACGACGGGCCGGTGGTCGATCGGACCGGGGCGGGGGACGCCTTCGCCGGCACCCTGGTCGCCGCCGTCGCCACGGGGCTCCCACTGGACCGGGCCATGGCCCGGGCACCCGTCAACTCGATGCGGGTGGTCCAGCAGGTCGGCTCGCAGGCCGGGTTGCTGGACGACGCCACCGTCGAGGCGCTGCTGGCCGCTGCCCCCGACGGCTACGGCGTCCGGGAGCTCGTGCCCGCGCTCTGACGTCCGGTTCGGTGTACCGGGTGGTGGACCGGGGCCGCTGTACCGACCACTACGGTCCAGGTCCGTGCCGCGCCCTCCATTCCTCCTCCTACCGCCGTCCGAGGCGAAGGCCGCAGGCGGACGATGGGCGGCCCGCCCCGACTCGTTCGCCGAGGAGCTCGCCGCGCCCCGTGCCGCGGTGCTGGCCGAGCTGGGCCGAGTGGTCCGCCATGGGGACGTCCGCACCCGCATGGCCGTCCTCGGTGTCCGCGGCGAGCTCCTCGACCGTGCACTGGCTGCCACGGCGGCGCTCGTGGCCGGAACGGCACCGGTGCTGCCGGCGTGGAGGCGCTACTCCGGTGTGGTGTGGGCCGGCCTCGACCCCGCCACGCTCAACCCGGCCGACCGCAGGCGGATCATCGTTCCTTCGGCCCTCTACGGCATGACGACGGCGGTCGATCCCGTGGCCGACTACCGGCTCAAGCTGCTCGTGGCACTCGGCGGGCTGGGCCGGCTGTCCACGTTCTGGCGCTCCTCGCTCACCTCGACCCTGGCCGAGCGGGCCCGTGGACGTGTGGTCGTCGACCTCCTGCCGTCCGAGCACGCACACGCCCTGGACCTCGAGGGCCTGGCTGGCTCCGTCCGGGTGGTCCGGGTCCGGTTCGTCAGCGCGGACGGGCAGCGGGCCGTGGGTCACGACGCGAAGTCCACCAAGGGCCGACTGGCCCGGGCCCTTCTCGACGACGGACTGGACGCCGCCGACGCCTTCAGCCACGGGGGCTGGCGGGCCCGGAGGGACGGCGACCAGGTGACGGTCACGGCTCCCACCGGCTGAGCGGTCCGGTGCCCCGTGTCGCGACGGGTGGGTCGTTCCTTACGCAATTCATATGATCCGCTCACCCACGGCTTAGGGACGACGGGTCCAATGGTCGGGTGACGTGATCATGAAATCCGTGTCAGCCCGGAGGTAGGACGAGATGAACGAGTACCCGAACGACGAGCAGGGAGCCGAGCAGGGTCCGTGGGACGCCGCTGCGCCGACCCCGCCCACCGCACCCGTCCCCCCGGTGGAGCCACCGACCACCGATCCGACGATCACCCAGCAACACCCGCTGACCCAGCCGGTGCCGCACGTCCAGCCACCGACCTCGGTGCCCTATCCGGGCCAGGCGGTCGTGGCGACCGGTGACGACCTCTACCCGGCGGGGGCCCATCCGGCTCCGGCCAATCCCTGGGCCCCGACGCCCACCCCCGGTGCCTGGGGCGCCGTGGGCGCGCCGGGCTGGGGCCCGACCGGGCCCTCGCCTGTCCCGGCACCCGGTGGATGGGGTGCCGGGGTGGGCGGTGGTCAGCCCCCGACGACGTGGCCGCCGTCCCCCTACGGCTACTACCCGACCCCGCCGGCACCCACGGCGAAGCCCCGCAACCACAGGGGCCAGGTGGCCGTCATCGCCTCGCTCGTCGCCGTGGTGGCCCTGCTGCTCGGCGCCACTATCGGACACGCAACGTGGCCGACGGACACGACGGCGACGTCGGCCCAGAGTCCGACGAGTGGGTCCGGTTCCTCCGGCGGCAGCACCTACCCGTTCGGCTCCGGCAGCGGGGGCAGCTCGAGCTCGAGTGGCTCGGGAAGCGCGACGACCGGTGCGGGCGCCCCGTCCGACGTGAGTGCGGTTGCCGCCAAGATCTCCCCCGACCTGGTGGACATCAACACGAACCTCAGCTACGAGTCCGAGCAGGCGGCCGGCACCGGCATCGTGCTCACCTCCAACGGTGAGGTCCTGACCAACAACCACGTGATCGACGGTGCCACGAGCATCAGCGTGACCGACATCGGCAACAGCCAGACCTACAAGGCCAACGTGGTCGGCTACGACCGCACGGGTGACGTCGCGGTGATCCAGCTCGTCGGGGCCTCCGGCCTCCCGACGGCCCAGATCGCCCCGTCGATCCCGGCCGTGGGCGAGGGCGTGGTCGGCGTCGGCAACGCCGGCGGCACCGGCGGTACGCCGAGTTCGGCAGGTGGCTCGGTCCAGTCGCTGAACCAGTCGATCACCGCCAGCGACAGCGGTGGCGGCAACTCGGAGAACCTGACCGGGCTCATCGAGACGAATTGCGACATCCAGCCCGGAGACTCGGGTGGCGCCCTGGTCGACGCCGAGGGCAAGGTGGTCGGCATGGACACGGCGGCCTCGACGGGCTCGACCGGTCTCGGCGGCGCGGCCCAGGCCTATGCCATCCCGATCGGCACCGCCCTGTCGGTGGCCAAGAGCATCGAGAACGGTCGGGCCAGCTCGGCCATCCACATCGGCGCCACCGGATTCCTCGGTGTGCAGGTGCAGGACTCCTCGGCCACGGGTTCGGGCTCCGGCTCGTTCCTGCCCGGCTCGAGTGGCTCCGGAAGCTCGACGACGGAGGGCGCCGTCGTCGACGGGACCCTCCCCGGCTCGCCCGGCGCCTCGGCCGGCCTGGTCGAGGGCGATGTCATCACCGGCGTCGACAACACCCCGGTGAACACGTCCTCGGACCTGTCCAGTGCCCTCGAGCCGCACCACCCCGGCGACGTCGTCCACCTGCAGTGGACCGACCAGTCGGGTGTGTCCCACACCACGTCCGTCACCCTGGCGGTCGGTCCCCCCGCCTGACCACCCCATCCCCCCCGGTGCGACGCCCGGTGAGCCACCTGCCCGTGGCCCATCGGGCGTCGTGCTGTCCGGGCGTCGTGCCCGGCGTCGCCACTCAGGACAGGATCTTGGGCCAGCCCGTGCCGGCGGGTGAGACGAAGAGGGTGGTGAGCGCCATCGAGCGGTGCAGCCAGACCCCGTCCACACGGGCGTAGACGTCGTCCTCGTAGCCGGCCATCCACAACGACGTGCCGTCCGGTCGCGTGCACGGGCTCAGCAGGTCCCACCGGCCGGTGGCGTGGTCGCCGTCCACCTCGAGGCGCGGCTTCACGAACAAGTGGCGCGAGAACACCAGGGTCGGCGCGGCCAGGCGGACGGCGATCTCGTCGCGGCCCCGTGCCACGCCGAGCGTCGGACCCCCGTCCCATACCCCGTCCTCGGTGAAGAGCGAGGCAGCCCGGTGGGCCAGTTCGGCGAGGTGGTCCGGGTCCACTGTCACGCCGCGGGCGAACCGGGCGTCGACCAGCTCGCCGTAGCGGGCCTTGAGATCGTGGAGGGCGAGCGTCGACTCGGCACGGTCGAGTCGTCGTTCGAGGCGATCCATCCGGGCCGTCAGTCCGTCGTCGGTCACGTCAGGACCGCCACGGCACGGGTGCGGTGGGCAGTCCGTCCCGTCGCCCCGCACGGGAGTGTGACCAGCCGGGGGACGACCTGCTCACGGTAGAGGGGCACAGGGTCAGGGTAGCGAGCGGGCAGGCGCCGGGCCGGACTGCGTCCGTCGCGTTGCTGTCATAGACTCTGTCAGAATCTTGCATTCCGAACGAGGAGTGGTCGACATGCAGGTAGTGATCCTGGGGAGCGGCAGCCCCATCCCGGCGCCCGACCGGGCCGGGCCCTCCACCCTGGTCCGCACGTCGGTCGGCGATCTCCTGTTCGATGCCGGCCGCGGCGTGTCCATGCGGGCGGCGGGCGCCCTCTCGAGCCCGGGGGCGTTCCAGGCCGTCTTCCTCACCCATCTCCACAGCGACCACGTGACCGATCTCAACGACCTCATCACCACCCGGTGGGCGATGTCCTTGGCGCCGAACCCGCTGACCGTCTACGGCCCCGTGGGCACGGTCGCCCTCGTGGCTGCGACCGAGGCCATGCTCGAGACTGACATCGGCTATCGACTCGCGCATCACGAGGACCTGACCTGGCGTCCCGCCACGGTGGCTACCGACGTGGCTGCCGGTGTGGTGTTCGAGCAGGGCGACGTGCGGGTGACCGCCGGCCCCACCGACCATGCCCCCGTGCACCCGACCGTGGGCTACCGCATCGACGACGGCGACGCCTCCGTGGTCATCGCCGGGGACACCGTGCCGTGCGACGGTCTCGACCGGCTGTGTGACGGAGCCGACGTACTGGTCCACACGGTCATCCGTCGCGACCAGATCGAGGCGCTCGGCCTGCCGCGCCTGCTCGACGTCCTCGACTACCACTCGTCGGTACCCGACGCCGCCCGGACGGCGGCACGCACCGGCGTGGGCACGCTCGTGCTCACCCACATGGTCCCGCCGGTCCAGCCCGGCACCGAGCACGAGTGGATCGACCAGGCGCAGTCGGAGTTCGGAGGCACCGTAGTGCTGTCCGAGGACCTGACGGCCGTCGAGGTCACCCCCACCGTTCAGTAGGCTTCGACCCGGTGACGCGCAGATGACTGGGGAGCCTCAGGGCCGGGACGTGGCGGCCGAGGCCGAGCCGGATGTCCGCTTCACGTATGCCAACGAGCGCACGTTCCTGGCCTGGAACCGGACGGCCCTTGCCCTGATCGCCACCGGAGTGGCGGCCACCCAGCTGCTGCCGGAGTTCAACATCCACGGCGGCCGCCGCCTGCTCGGCATCCCCCTGATCGCACTCGGAGCGCTCGTGGCATTCACCAGCTTCCGGCAGTGGAAGCTGAACGAACGGGCCATGCGCCGCCGTCAGCCACTGCCGCGATCGCAGATGTCGCTGATCCTGTCCATCGGGATCGGTGCCATCGCCGTGATCGCGGTCGTGCTCGTCGCTGTCGGGTCGAAGTAGGGACCCACGTGGCCGACGACGACGGGTCTGTAAACGTCGGTGCGGCGTGGGACGAGGGACTTGCCCCGGAGCGCACCGAGCTGGCATGGGGGCGTACCGGGCTGGCGGTCGTCGTCGCCGTCGGAGTGCTGGCCCGCAGGGTGTGGACGCTCGGTGGGGGCATCGAGGTCGCGGCGTTCGTGATGGTCGGCGTCGGTGCCCTGGTGTGGCTGCTGGGCATGCTCCTCTCCCGTGATCTCCACCAGGCGATGGAGCCCCACGGGCTCGATGGCAGGAAGGCATTCGGGCTGGTGACGGCGGGAACGCTCCTGCTGGCGTTCGGCGGCATGGTCTTCGGCATCCTGTTCCTCCGCTGAACCCACCGCCCCCGGCGATCTGCGGCCGTTCTCCTCTAGGAACCGCCGGGGCCCGGGACGACGATGGAGCCAGGAGGTGGACGACATGAAGACGGTGATCATCTACGAGTCGGTCTATGGGAACACCCAGCTGGTGGCCGAAGAGTTGGCGGGGGTGGCACGGGAGCACGGTGACGTCGACCTGGTACGTGCCGAGGAAGCCGGTGCGGGCACGGTGGGGGGTGCCGACCTCGTCCTCGTCGGCGGTCCCACGCACCTGCACGGCATGTCGACGCGGGCCACCCGGCAGAGCGGGTTGGCTTCGGCGGACACCGACGACGAGCCCCTCGGGCCGGACGTGCCCGGTGCGGGGCTCCGTGACTGGTTCCGGCTGTCGGGACGGGTGGACGGTACGGCCGCAGCGGCGTTCGACACTCGGCTCGACGGATCGGAACTCCTGACGGGCCGCGCCTCGGTGGGCATCGGTCGGCGGCTGCGTCACCACGGGTTCACCGAGGTGGCCGCGCCCCGCAGTTTCCTGGTCACACTGGAGAACCGCCTGGTATCGGGCGAGCGCGAGCGGGCACGCGAATGGGTCGCCTCCGTCTTCGAGTCGCACCTGGTCGACGCGGGCGGCTGACCGTCGGCCGCACTGCCGGGAAGTCGGCGCGCTACCGTCTGGCCGGGTCGCGTCCTGCGGCCCCGGACAGGGGGACGGCGATGATCGAGCACGTGGTCGAGCAGTGGCACCGGTACCTGCGGGGCGAGCTCCCCGGCGGCCTCGACAGCCTGCTCGACGACGACGTCGTCTTCTACTCGCCGATCGTCCACACACCGCAGGTCGGGAAGGCGGTCACCACGCTGTACCTGCAGGCTGCAGCAGTGGCGCTGCCGGGCGACGCCGAGGCCACGTCGTCGGAACGTCCGTCGGGCGACGGAGGCGGGTTCCGCTACACCAAGAAGGTTCTCGACGGTGACACGGCCGTCCTCGAGTTCGAGACCTCCATCGACGGCAAGTACGTGAACGGGGTCGACATCATCCGGTGCAACGACGACGGTCGCATTGTGGAGTTCCGCGTGATGATCCGGCCGCTGCAGGCCGTCAACGCCGTCCACCAGCAGATGGCGGCGACGCTGGAGCGGATGTCGGCCCGGGAGTGAGGAGGGTGCACCCGTCCGGCCGGGACCACCCGCTCCACGGCTGACGTCGGGCAGGGGGCGAGGGACGCGTCGGGGGACCCGGTCGTACACTTGCGACGTGCACGTCTACGCCAACGGTGGTGACTCGTGGGTGGCGATCATCCCGTTCGTCGTCATGGTGGTCATGCGGATGCTGTCGTCCCAGCGCCGACGCCAGGGTGGACGCCCCAGCGCTCCCGGGGGTGCCCGCGGGTTCACCTCGCAGCCACCGCACGCCTCTGCTCCCGGCCCGACCTCCGACCTGACGTCCGGGACGACCGCCACCGCCCAACCCGGCTTCACCGGCACCGCACCGGGGTGGTTCGTCGACCCGTTCGTCCGCCACGAGCAGCGCTACTGGTCCGGCACCGCCTGGACGGAGCACGTGACGGACGCCGGCACACCGGCGATCGATCCGCCCCCGCCTCCGACGTCCAGGCCCTGAGCGCCTCCGCATCGGTGGACCGGCCGGATCACGCCATCGTGAGCCCCGGCGCTCAGGTGAGCAGGGCGTAGACGCTGGTGGCGACCAGCCAGATGCCCACGACGCCGGAGATCCCCACGATCACCTGGTCGGTGTGGCCCGAGATCCACGTCCGCACCCGGTCGAGCAGCGCCCGCATCTCCTCCGGCCGCGCCCACGCGTAGATCTCGGCCACCAGGTAGGTGGCCGTCGACAGCAGGCAGAAGATGACGAGGGTCACGCCGCTCTGCCAGGAGCCGAGTTTGGCGTCGACGATGATCGCCACACCAGCGGCCACCAGGCCCCACGGTTGCGTCAGCGGGCCGAGCGCCAGGGCGAACCAACGCGACATGCCGTCGACCCCGCTCTGCCACTTCGGCGGGTCCTTGGGCTTCTTCGGCCGCCCCATCTTGCGCCAACGCCGCAGTGCCATGACGAGCAGTACGGCGCCGAGCAGCAACTTCACCGCCAGTACCGCGACGGACGGGGCGGTGGACGGTTTCGGTGGACGGTTCTGGGTGGCGGCGAGGGTGCCCGCCACCACGATGGCCAGTGACAGGATCCACCCGCTGATGAAGTAGGCCGCTCTCGAGACCCCGTTCTTCGAGGCCAGGACCACAGCGAAGGCGGTGAACGGGATCGGCTCGAGGGTGATGCCCAGGGCGATGATCAGCAGATTGAGGACGAGCATCAGGCCGCTCGTCGTTCGCTTCGGGGGATCCGCATCGCCACTGCCTGTCGCCGGAGGTGCCCGCAGGATAGACGCGCCGGTCCGACCCGTCCTACCTGTACGTGGGACCACGCCGGGTGCACGGGCCCCGGCGATCGTGCGTCAGTACTCTGTCGCCATGGCTGACCACGTGAGTGTGACCATCGGGATCGACGCACCGGCCGAGAAGGTCTCCGGGATGGTGGCGGACCTGACCCGGATGGGCGAATGGTCGCCGGAGAACACCGGCGCCACCTGGCTCCACGGCGCCACCGGTGCAGCCTCCGGGGCACGGTTCAAGGCGACCAACTCGGCAGGCCGGAAGGAGTGGTCGACCACGGGCACGGTGGTCGAGGCCGTGCCCGGTCGTGTCCTGTCGTTCCGGGTCACCGCCGTCGGGGCCAAGGTTGCCCTGTGGACCTACCGGTTCGAGCCGACCGGCGCGGGCTGCGTCGTCACCGAGTCATGGGTCGACGAGCGCAACGCGTTCGTCAAACTGGCCGGCAAGCCGGTCAGCGGCGTGGCCGACCGTGTCACGCACAACCGGGCCGGCATGGAGCAGACGCTGCAGAATCTGAAGGCGGCCGCCGAGGCATGACGGGTGGCGTCGGCACCCGGGCACCCGGGCTCACCCCCGGAGCGGAACCTGCCACAGTGGTCGGGGCAGTGGCTCGGTAGCCGCCACCACCGACTCGACCCGGGCGGCCGCCGCCAACAGCGTGCGTTCCTCCCCTTGCCTGGCGATGAGCGCCAGTCCGACCGGCAGCCCGTGGAGGAGTCCGATGGGCACGCTCATGATCGGCCAACCAGCGATGGCGGCCGGCGTGGTCACCCAGCTCGAGACCGCCCCGGCGTGCCCTCCCACCACCAGGTCGCTCTTCCAGGCCGGTCCGTAGGCCGCGGCGACCAGGACGTCCGCGCCATCGAGCGCCGGCTCGAGACAGGTCGAGACGGCCCACTCCAGGTTGCGCTCCCGGGCCGCGGCGTAGGACTCGCCGGTCCGACCGCCGGTGCCGAGCGCCTGGGTGAGCAGCTCGTGCCCGAACCACTCCAGTTCGACCTCCCGATGGTCGTCCTCGTGGGTCACCACGTCGACCAGCGACCGCACCCCCTGACCCGGGCGCGCCGCCAGGTAGGCCCCCAGGTCCTCGACCAGTTCCGACAGCAGCACGACGAATTCGTCATTGACGACCTCGGGCCCCGGCATGGCCACGTCCCGGTCCACGACCGCTTCGCCGGCGGCGCGCAGGGCGTCGATGCACCGAGCGACGAGCGCATCCGTCGGCGGATGGTCGGTCCGCCAGGTGGTGGCGGCCACGAACTGTGGCCGGGCCCCGTCCAGCTCCACCGGTGCTACTCCGGCCAGCACCGAGTAGAGGTGGGCGACATCGGCCACCGAACGTCCCATGGGCCCGGGGCTGTCCTGGCTCGCACTGATGGGGACGATTCCTGCGGTCGGCACGGCGCCCACGGTGGGCTTGAGCCCGACCACACCGTTGACCGAAGCCGGGCAGATGATCGAGCCGTCCGTCTCGGTGCCGACGGCCAGCGGAGCGAGTCCGGCGGCCAGTGCGGCTCCCGAGCCGGACGACGATCCGCCCGCGCTCCGGTCCAGCGCCCACGGGTTGCCCACCAGACCCCCGGTGGCCGACCATCCGCTGGTCGAGCGCTCGGAGCGGATGTTGGCCCACTCGGAGAGGTTGGTGCTCGCAAGGACCACGGCCCCGGCCTCCCTCAGCCGTGTCACGAGCGGCGCGTCCGTGGCCGGCCTACCGATCAGAGCGGTCGAGCCGGCGGCCCCTGGGAGTCCCGTGACCTCGATGTTGTCCTTGACCAGGACGGGCACGCCGTGGAGTGGACCGCGCACCTCGCCCCTGGTCCGCTCGAGGTCCCGTTCGGCGGCGGTCCGACGGGCGTCGTCAGCCAGTGCGGTGATCGAGCGCAACCCGATCGGTCCGGCCGGGTCGTCGACGGCGGCGATGCGGGCCAGCAACGTGTCGACCAGGTCGGCGCTGGTCAGGGAGCCGTCGGCAAAGCGTCGGGCGAGCCCGTCGACCCCGAGGTAGGCGGTGTCCGCCGAGATCGGGTGGGGATCGGTCGTCATCCGAGCAGGGTAGGTCGGTGCACCGTCGGGTGTCGCCCAGGGGGCAGACTCGGGGTCGGACGGGAGGTGCACCTGGCGGCGCCTTCCCAACGGTCGACGAGGAGGAACCCAGGGTGGAGCACGGCCTGGACACGCAGGTCCTGGTGGTCGTATCCGCATGTGTGGTGCTGTGGGCGCTGGTCTCAGGTCTGCTCCAGCGGTGGTCGGTCAGCGCTCCGATCGCCTTCGTGGCACTCGGCCTGGTCGTCACCCACGGGCCGGTCCACCTCGTCCACATCAATCCCCATTCCTCGACCATCCTGTCGCTTGCCGAGGTGACGCTCGCGCTGGTGCTGTTCACCGATGCCTCGCGCGTGAACATCCGCCAGCTGCGCCACGACCTCGGGCTCCCCGTCCGGTTGCTGGCCGTGGGACTGCCCCTGACCATCGGGTTCGGCACGGCGGTCGCGTTCGGCGTGCTCCCGGGCATCGGGATCTGGGTGGCTGCCTCCGTCGGGGCCATCGTGGCACCGACGGATGCCGCCCTCGGGGCCACGATCATGGAGGACCGGCGTGTCCCGGACCGGATCCGCCGCCTGCTCAACGTCGAGAGCGGGCTCAACGATGGCATCGCGACCCCGTTCGTGAACCTCTTCCTGGCCGGTGCCGTCTCGACCGAGGCGAGCCACTCCGCTGAGTTGGGCAGCGCCGTCCGTGAACTGCTCGTCGGCGCAGGTGTCGGCGTGGGCGCCGGGTTGCTCGGTGGGTGGCTGATCACCCGGGCGACGGCGGCCGGGTGGAGTGCACCGGGCTTCCGCCCACTGGTCGCGCTGGGCCTCGCCCTGTTGTCCTACGGACTGGCGCTCCAGTGGAGCGCCAACGGCTTCGTGGCTGCCTTCGCCGCAGGTATGTCGTTCGGCAGCCTCGTCCCTGACGGGCTCCAGGAACTCGTGCTCTTCGCCGAGCGGGTGGGCGGCTTCCTGGCGCTGAAGGTGTGGCTGGTGTTCGGAGCGGTCATGGTGGCTCCCGGGTTCCAGGCCGCCAGCTGGCAGGACTACGTCTTCGCCGTGCTGGCGTTGACCGTGCTGCGCATGGTGCCGGTGGCATTGGCACTGATCGGCTCCGGCCTGGACCGGTTCACGGTGGTCCTGGTCGGATGGTTCGGACCGCGCGGTCTGGCCTCGGTGGTGTTCGGGCTCATCGCTTATGACGGGCTCGACCAGCACTCCGCCAACGAAGTGCTGAGCCTGGTGGTGGTGACCGTGACGATGAGCGTGGTGGCGCACGGGCTGACGGCCGGGCCGCTGGCCGCCCGCTACGGCGACTTCGCCACCACACTCGTCGCCCATCGTCCGGAGCACCGCGCGACGGCCCCCTTCCGGACCCGCGTGCCCCTCGAGTTCCACATGCCGACAGCGGGCCCATCAGGGGACGGTGCCGGGAGCGACGCGGCTGCCTGACGGGGTGACGCAGGTCGGTGTTCCCGACGGACGGGCGCCGTCGGCAGTGGATGGCCGCCGACGTGTGGGTTCAGGCGTCACGCCGTGTCATCCGCCACGCGCCCAGGGCGGTCCAGACCACCAGCCATCCGAGGATGACGATGACCGCCACCGTGCGCGACTCCGGCACGAGCAGGTCGTGGGGACCGGCTCCGTCGCCGAGCGGATGGGGAAGGCCACCAGGCTCGATGTGCGCCATGGCCAGGCCCACGATGCCTCGCTGGACGTTGAGCAGGTGGGCGATGACGGTCCGGGAGAAGATCGGTGTGAGGATCAACTCGAGGATCACCAGAAGGATCACCGGGACCGTTCGCTGCCCCATCAGTGAGGCGAGTCCCAGGCCGACGACGAATCCGATCGTCGCCTCGAGGCATATCCAGAGGCCGGTGTCGATCATCAGCGGCAGTGATGGGGACAGGAAGTGCGAGTGGTAGTCGGCGTAGTCCTGATCGGCGATCGTGATCGCTTCGGCCCGGACCTGGGCCGGCGATGCGACCGCCTGGGTTTCACCTTGGGGCACTGCCTTGACGATTCCGCCGCCCGGTGTGTTGCCGCACGGGATGTTGGGGGGGGACTGGCCCTGGAAGTTGAAGTTGAAGTTGCAGTCGACCTCACCCGCATGATCGCCGGCCCACTGCTCCAGTCCTGCACGCGACAGCCCCGCCGGCACAGTGACGCCGTCGTAGTTCAGTTGGGTCGGTGCGGCCAGGACGCAGACCGTGCAGACGATGGTGAAGCCGATCGCGACGATGGGGAGCACGATGGCGAGACCTGCCGGTATGCGGGCGAGGTAGAGCGCCAGTCGCGACCGTCCGGTGATGACGAGGTGGCGGAACATGCCTTCCGTCAGATCGACGGAGCCGGCGGTGCAGCCCACGGTGGCAGCAACGATGAAGCCGAAGACGTACATGATCCCGGCGACGAGGGTAGTGAAGATGTCGTAGCCGCCGGCCGGACGGTAGGACGTGGGGTCGACTGCGTGGGACACGAGACGGACCGTGAGGAAGACGACCGGGATCCCGATGTTGACCGCGATCAGGGCGATCATGAGACCGCGTCGCTTGCGCAGCTCCATGAATCTGGTGGCGATCATCCCACCGGTCGGGAGCCAGGACCCCCGGTGGTCGGGGGCGCGTCCGTCGGGCGGCGGCAGGTCGGGTGCAGACGGCTCCACCAGGCTGATGGTCGTCATGACGTCTCTCCCAATCTGCTCGTGACCTCGAGGAACCATGACTCGAGGGAGGCCTGGACGTGTTGGAGCCGGTAGACCGAGATCCCGCTGTCCACCAGCACCCGGTTGATCTCGGCGACGACGTCGCGCCCGGTACCGGTCGGTAGGGCGATCGACAATCCGCTGGACTCGACGGTGCAGCTGGCGCCGATCGGCAGGGACGCCAGCCGCTGCGCGGCCCCCTCGGGATCGGAGCACTCGACCTCGACCGTGAACGCCGAACCGGCCAGGAGCTGTGAGATGGTCCCCTGCCGGATGACCCGTCCACGGTCGACGATGGCCACCGCGTCGCACGTCCGCTCGACCTCGTCGAGGAGATGGGACGAGAGCACCACGGTGCGGCCCTCGGCCACGAGGCCGAGGATCATGTCACGCATGTCCTGCATGCCGGCGGGGTCGAGGCCGTTCATCGGCTCGTCGAGGATGAGGAGCTGCGGGTCCCCGATCAGGCATGCCGCGACCCCGAGCCGCTGGCGCATGCCCATCGAGTACTTCGCCACCCGGTCGTCGGCGCGGTGCAGCATGCCCACCCGTTCGAGTGACGGACCGACCCGGTCCCGAGCCGCCGGCTCCCGTGCTGCCGCCAGGACCTGAAGGTTCTGCCTCCCGGTCAGGTGGTCGTGGAACCTGGGCTCGTCGACGATGGCGCCGACCCGTGCGAGCGCGAGGTCCCAGTGGTGGGGCACCGGGTAGCCGAGGAGGGACATGGTCCCGGCGTCGGCATGCGTCAGGCCGAGGAGCACCCTGATCAGCGTCGTCTTGCCTGCACCGTTGGGCCCGAGATAGCCGAACGCACAGCCCCGGGGCACCAGGAGGTCCACCCCGTTGACGGCCACGTTGCCGCCGAACGACTTCGTCAGGCCGTGGGTCTCCACGGCCCAGTCCTGTTCGGCACCGGTCCAGGTGGGGGTGCTGGGGAACTCGATCGTGCTCATCCGGTCCTCCGGCGCTCATGCGCGGGTCGTGGGCAGTCGCCTGGGATGCAGGTCGATGGTCTGGTGGTCATCTTCGGGAACCGGGCGTGCATCCACAATGGGGGATGACCCCGATCCGACCCTGAGTCGGGAACGGGGCCTCCCGACCCGGAGGCTCAGAGGAAGCTGGGCATACCGATGTCATGGTCGGAGTACGACCCGCGGCGGCGGCCCGACCACGGGCGCCAGAGCCAGAGCGTGATGCCCAACCCGACGATCCCGACGAGGAACAGGACGGCCCCGAACAGCGTGACCGCCGGCCCCTGGTGCGAGATGAAGAACTGATGGGGACCGACGAGCACGCCGGGCACGGCCGGTGCGGTGGGCATACGGAGTATCGCCGAGCGACGGAACGCCACGCCGGCGACCGATACCGAGCTATGGCCGCCTGCTGCCAGGGCGACGACCCCGACGAGGACGGCGACAGCACAGACCAGGGTGGCTGTCAGCTGCACCCAGGGCCGGCGCCGACCGGTCACCCCGGGACGGGGTGTCCCCTCGACGACGCCCCTGGCGGTCGCCCACGAGGCAGCGAAGGACTCGGGATCGAAGTAGCCGTTGCCGAGGACCTCCTCGGGCGATGCTCCGTCGGCCTCCGCTTCGGCGAGGTCGGCCTCCAGGTCGGAGGCCATCTCGTTGGCTACGGCCTCGGGCACGCCGAGCCGGCGCCACTCCCTCCTGCACGCCGTGACGAACGCGTTCATGGGGTCACCTCCGTTGTCGTCAGGCCCAGGGCGGCGTCCACCGCGTCTCGGGTGGTCTCCCACTCGAAGACCCCCTGGTTCAGCGCCTTGCGACCCCGGGAGGAGAGCTCGTAGTACTTGCGCGGCGGTCCCCCGTTGCTGGCCGCACGGTGGGTGTCCACCAGGCCGTCCCGCTCGAGCCGGCCCAACAGTGGATAGATCGAGCCCTCGCCGACGATCGAGAGGCCGCGTGCCCCGAGGCGCTTCGTCATTTCGTAGCCGTAGGCCGGACCGTCCGCCATGACCGTCAACAGGCACAGGTCGAGGACGCCCCGTAGGAGCTGGGTCCGTCTACCCCCGTTCTCTACCATGTGATGCATGGTAGTCCGGGCTACCTTGTGACGCAAGGGTAAGATCGACCGGATGGGTCGGGTCAGGCCTCCGGCAGGTGTTCGGACGGCCGCACACCGACGTTCGGGCTGACCACGATCCGGTTCCGTTCCTCCGTCGCCCGTCGTTCGGCGCCGTGCACATCGGTCTGGACGTCCCTGATGGCGCCGTCCGGCTTGTCCTCCAGACCCAGGAGCTCGCCCTCGTCCAGACCGTGCTTGGCGATCAGGAGGGCGTCGAGCTTGGTCTGCATGGCCCGGCTCTCGCGGTTCTGGGTCGACTGAATGATGAAGACCATCACGAAGGTGATCATGGTCGTGACCGAGGTGATCACCATCGCGTAGTGGTTGTTGAACGGGCCGCCGCGCACGAAGAGCAGCCCGACGGCCCAGAGTGCCACCAGTAGCGCGGCGGCAGCGATGGCGGTGAACGACCCGAGGAATGTCGTCAGTTTGGAGACGGCATGGCTGGCCTGATGGTGGATCCTGGGTCGTTCGGCCGGCATCGGCACCTCGAGGGGTTCATGGAACACGATGACCGGAGCGGTCGGAAGTCCACCGGTCCCGCCGTCGTCGGGCGACAGGTGCCCGGTCCGGAGCGCGGGTGGCGGAACCGTTACTCGACGGACCAAGCACTACCAACCTAGGGCGAGGCGGACCGGCGTCGATCGGCGGCCCGGCGGGATCCTCGCCGCCGGTCGTTCCGGGCGGAAGTCCGATAGTCTGGCTGTTCACGCTGAGTGGGGATTCCCGTTGGAGCCTGGTCGAATCGATCCGGCTCACCCTGTCGCCTCCTCTGAGCTCGTCTCGAGGAGACCCATGCCGCACTCCATGAACAGTCATCCGATTGCGTCGCGTCCGCTGTCGGGAGGCCGGGCGGCCCACCCGACAGCGGTCGTCTACTGCGAGGCCAATTTCGGCCAGGCCGACGGTAAGACGGCCAATGGACTGGTCCGCCATTCCGAGCGCTACGACATCCTCTCCGTGATCGACAGCTCCCAGGCGGGGAGTGACACCGGCGAATTGCTCGGCGACGGACCCAACGGCATCCCCGTGGTGTCCGATCTGGCGTCAGCCATCCGACTCCGCGGGACGACGCCGGATTACCTGATCTTCGGCGTCGCGCCCACCAGCGGCATGCTGTCGTCCGACGAGCGCGCGGTCCTGCTCGACGCAATGACCCAGGGCATCAGCATCGTCAACGGCCTCCACGAGTTCCTGAACGAGGATCCGGAATTCACCGCGGCAGCCCTCGCCCACGGCGTGACGATCCTCGACGTCCGCCGCCCACGCGCCAAGAAGGACCTCCGCATGTTCAGCGGGCGCATCGACGGTGTCACGTGCCCCCGCATCGCCGTGCTCGGCACCGACGGCGCCATCGGGAAGCGGACCACCGCCACGATCCTGACGCAGGCGCTGAACGACCGCGGCATCAAGGCCGTGCTGGTCGGGACGGGCCAGACCGGGATCATCCAGGGAGCCCGCTACGGCGTGGCGCTCGACGCGATCCCGTGCCAGTTCTGTTCCGGCGAGATGGAGGCGGCGGTCGTCGAGGCCTTCGAGGGTGAGCACCCGGACGTCATCGTGATCGAGGGCCAGGGCGCCCTCAGCCATCCTGCGTACCTCAGTTCCACCTTCATCCTCCGTGGGAGCCGCCCGAACGCCGTCATCCTCCAGCATGCGCCGGCGCGCCGGAAGCTCGGCGACTTCGCCGACGTCCCGACCCCGGACCCGTTGAGCGAGATCAACCTGATCGAGACCTTTGCCGACACGAGGGTCATCGGCCTCACCATCAACCACGAGAACATGAGCGACGCCGAGGTCACGGCTGCGATCACGATGTACGAGCTGGAGCTCGGCATCCCGGCGACCGATGCGTTGACCCGGCCGATGGACCGCCTGGTCGAGATGGTGGTGAGCGCCTTCCCCGAACTCGAACAGGAGCCTGTCGCCAAGGCGTCGTGAGCGCCCCGAGGCTGGAATTCCGCCTCGACCGGATCGGTCACAACGCCCGGGCGCTGGTCGACCGCCTCAGCCTGGTGGACGTCAGCGTCTGTGGGGTGACCAAGGCGACACTCGGGTCACCTGAAGTCGCCCGCGAGCTCCTCGCATCCGGCGTGGGCTCTCTCGGCGAGTCCCGGATCGAGAACGTGGAGCGCCTGCGCCGTGCAGGTGTCACCTCGGAGATCATGCTGGTCCGGTCGCCCATGGTCAGCCAGGTCGACCGGGTCGTGGCCGGTGCCGACCTCAGTCTCAACAGCGAGCTCGCCGTGATCGAGCGACTCTCGGAGTCGGCGCGAAGCCAGCGGACGTCCCACGGCGTCGTCCTGATGGTCGAACTCGGCGACCTCCGCGAGGGGATCATGCCTGCTGACGTCCCGGACACCGTCAGGAAGGTCCTCCGGCTCCCGGGCATCGTGCTCCGGGGCATCGGGGCCAACCTGTCGTGCCAGAACGGCGTCATCCCCGACCCGAGGAGCATGGCGGAGCTCTCCGACCTCGCCACATCGGTCGAGACGGTATTCGGTGTCGGACTCGACGTCGTGACGGGTGGCAACTCGGCGAACCTCCCGTGGGTGCTCGAACCGGGAGCCCACATCGGCCGGATCAACCACCTCCGTCTCGGCGAGTCGATCCTCCTCGGGCGCGAGCCGATCCAGCGCACCGTGATCGAAGGACTCCATGCCGACGCGGTCTCGGTGGTGGGCGAAGTGATCGAATCGAAGGCGAAACCCTCGCGTCCGTGGGGCGAGCGGGGGCAGACGGCGTTCGGACACGTGGTCGACGACCACCCCGGCGTCACCGGAGGACAACGCGTGATCGTGGCCCTCGGACGTCAGGACCTCGACACGGACGGCATTGTCGCGCCGGACGGCTATGTGGTGCTGGGCGCCAGCAGCGACCACCTCGTCCTCTTCTGCCACGCCGAGGCCCCGCAGGTGGGGACCGAGATCCGGTTCGGGGTGGACTACAGCGCACTGATGCGGGCAGCAGCGTCACCCTTCGTCGGCCGGCGCTACCTCCGATGAGTCGGCGGGCGTACCGGTAGCGGCTGCGTCCGGCGGCGGAGGCCCGCGCTCGGGAGAGATCTCCGGGCACCTCGACGAAGGTCAGTGGGACCCGTAGAAGGGCGCCCCGAACGAGAACACCCCGCCGTCGGCGCCGACCAGCCAGTAGCCGCCCGTGCCCGGGTCGGTGGCCATGCCGGTGACCGGGGCGGCCAGCGTCGAGCCGCCCATCGAGCCCTGGAAGCGTGCATCACCGAAGGCGAAGATCCCGCCGTCGGACGCGACCATCCAGTACCCTGCCCCGTCCGGCGTGGCAGACATCCCGTTGACCGGGAGGTTCAGCGTGATCGCGCCGGTGGACCCGTAGAACCCGGCGGACCCGAACGCGAAGATGCCGCCATCGGTGGCCACCATCCAGTACCCCAGGCCCTTCGGGTCGACTGCCATCCCGACGACCGGTCGGTTGAGGTGCTGGCCACCCATCGAGCCGAGGAACCGGGCGTCCCCGAACGCGAAGATCCCGCCGTCCGCTGCGACGAGCCAGTAGCCACCCCCGTCAGCGGTGGGGGCGAGGTCGACCACCGGGGCGTTGAGGTGCTGGCCACCCATGGACCCGAAGAACCGTGCATCGCCGAAGGAGAAGATGCCGCCGTCGGCCGCCACCATCCAGTAGCCCTTGCCGTCCGGCGTGGGCACCAGGTGGTTGATCGGCGCATTGAGCGGCAACCCGGCCATCGAGCCGAACGACGTGGCCCCTCCGTGGGGGTGGACCGCACCGCTCGAGTCGACCAGCCAGTAGCCGTCTCCCGACGGGGTGGAGGCGATCCCGGCGTAGATCACCGCAGGTGCAGCGGGTGCGAGATCGGTCGACGCGATGTAGAGCTCGCGTTGATTGGCGGAAGAATTGCCGGTGCAGTCGGTGCACGGGTTGTTCCAGGCGGCGAAGGCCAGCCATTGGTGACCCGCCGCGTCCTGGAAGATCGAGCCGCCCCCGGGGCCGTGGGCGCCGCCGTACGTGGTCAGGAACGGCCCGGGCGGGTTGGCGCACGGTCCGAGCGGACCGGCACACGAAGCGAACTGCTCGTTGTAGGAGGAGTCCTCGAAGTTGCCGCCCGAGAAGAGCAGGAAGTAGCTACCGCCGCTGGCGACCAGCTGGGGGTTGTCCGTGGTCTGTTCCGCGGCGGTCACGGTGAGCAGCACGGTCGGTGATCCGACGAAACCGGTGCCGTCGGCCGAGAGCTGCACGCCCCATACCTGGGAGGGGGCGGCCGAGGAGCCGTCATTGGATTTCCACACCAGGTAGGGAACGTGCGTCGTCGGGTCGACGAACGGGCTCGGGTCGAGGACACCGCCGGCCGGGCACCACGGCGATCCGGCAGAGTTGTCGGTGAACGCCGGTGACGAGGTTGTCAGCGAGGCCGCAGTCGCCACAGCCAGGCAGCTGAAGCCCGAGTCCCCCGGATGGCCGGCGAGCGATGCGTCGTACCACATGACCCAGTGGCCGCCGATGGAGGCGACACCGGGGGACGTCTGGGTGTTCATCTGCTGCCAGGCCGGGATGTCGGGGAGCGCCGTCGAGCCGTAGGACTTCCCGGTGTAGCTGCCGTAGCCGGCGGTGGGATCGCCCGAGGTGTTGATGACGACCTGGATGTGGTTCCCCAGCGCGGTCCCCGTGGTGAACGCGTAGTACGTGCCGTTCGAGTAGACGACGTCCGGGTCACCGGCGTCGGCGGCAAACGACGGGGACGCGGGCAGGCTGACCGCGATCCGACCGGTGGCAGCCGAGGCGTCGTCCGGGCCCGCGGCTGCCGCTCCGGCGACGGCGAGCCCCGCGAGCGCGAGGGTCGCCAGACCTGCTCGACGCCATGTCGTGGAATTGGTCATCGACGGTGTTCACCCTTCCGACACGGGCATTCTGTCTGCTCTCGAGCCTAGAGGCGTACCACCGTGGGATGTCGAAGAGTAGTTAGGTCCACGAGGACCGGTCCGGTCGGCCACCGGCTGCAGCCCGTCCCGCCCGAGAGTGCCCGGTCCGTCACGACCTGCCATCCGAGGATTTGGGCTGGCCCCTTGGTACCTTGAGCACCGGCACCCCCTAGTGACATCAAGATCCGGCGAGGTGATGCGCGTTGTCTGGCAGGCGGATGCAGCGCAGGTGGCGCCTACGGGTCGGTGCGACGATGGCGGTCGCTGCGGTCGGACTGCTGGCGTGGAGCCCGGTGGTATCCGCCGAGCCGGGACCGGGTGCCGTCACGGTGACGATCGATGCCTCGGCCAACCCGTCGCAGTTCAACGTCGATGTCGTGTACACCGCCATCGTGGTGACGTCCGATGCCGGGGGCATCAGCCCGTTCGCCACGGTGGAGTTCCAGGACAACGGTGGCGACATCAACAGCTGTAGTGCACAGTCGCTGACGGCGACCCCGACGCACGGGACGTTCGTCGCCTCCTGCGACGAGTCGGGAAGTCAGATGTCCGTGGGAGATCATCCGATCGCGGCGTACTTCGGCGGTGATGCCAATTACGGGCCGGCGGTCGGCACCCTGGACGAGACCGTCGACCCGGCGACGACCACCACGACGATCACGTACCCCGCCGCCGGATCGTCACTGCCGTACGGCGGCGAGAACCAGAACTCCTTCGACGTGACCGTCACCGCGCCTCCCGGTGTCGACCAGAACCCGTCCGGGAACGTCACGATCTACTCGGGTGCACCGGACCCGAGCACGTACCTGTGCTCGACCGGGATCGGCAACTCCGGGAACGGACAGTCGAGTGGCAACTGCTACCTCAACTCCAACCCGATGGATGCCGGGACCTACGAGTTGACCGCCGTGTACTCCGGTGACGGCAATTTCGCCGGGTCGACGTCCACGCCGCAATCACTGACCGTGGACCAGGTCCAGACGCAGATGAACGTGTTCGCCGTCCCCGGGTATGCCTTCTACGGCGCCGAGAACGGCAACTTCTTCATCGTCGGTGGGGGTGGGGGCAACGGTGGCAATCCCACCGGCGACTTCACGATCGTCGCCGACGGGACCAGCCTCATCGGGCCCGGCGAGTGCCCCGCCTCGAACGGGGGCGGGAACCCGTGCTACATCGACTCGGCCACCGTGCTGCCAGCCTCCACGACGCCCTACATGGTGACGGTGTCCTACCCGGGTGACGTCGACTTCAGCGCGGCCTCGGACACCGTCTCCCTGGTCGTCTTTCCTGCGACGACCACGACCAGCCTGACCGTCACCCCGTCGACCGTCACCTACGGCCGCGAGGGCGCTGTGGGCATCTCGGTGACCGTCACGTCCGGTACGAGCGGCTCGCCCTCGGGTGTGGTCAAGGTGATGCGGGGTGGACGGACCGTGTGCACCGTCACCGACCTGCATCCCTCCGGGTCGAACACGTCGACGGGGACCTGCCCGTCATTCGGCTCGAGCCAACTGCCGACGGGCAGCTACGACCTGACCGCTGACTATCAGGGTGACGGCAACTTCCAGAGCTCGGTTTCCCCCGCCCAGACGCTGACGGTCGCCGACCAGGGCTACTGGATCGTGGGGTCCAACGGGGCGGTCATCCCGTTCGGCGCGGCACCGCCGCTCGCCTCGGTGGCGGGACTGCCGTTGACTGCGCCCGTCGTCGGCATCGCCTCGACGCCGGACGGAGGAGGGTACTGGGAGGTCGCGGCCGACGGCGGAGTCTTCGCCTTCGGCGACGCCTCGTTCTACGGGTCGATGGGGAGCACCCACCTCACCCAGCCGATCGTCGGCATCGCCCCGACGCCGGACGGGGCAGGGTACTGGGAGGTTGCGGCCGACGGCGGGGTCTTCGCCTTCGGCGACGCGCGCTACCAGGGATCGATGGGCGGAGTGCCGCTGAACCGGCCCATCGTGGGGATCGCCACCGACCCGGCAACGGGTGGCTACTGGCTGGTCGCCAGCGACGGCGGGATCTTCTCGTTCGGTGCGCCGTTCCTGGGCTCGACCGGGGCGGAGCACCTCAACGCCTCGATCGTCGGAATGGCACCGAAGCCCGATGGTGCGGGCTACTGGGAGGTCGGCGCGGACGGTGGCGTCTTCGCCTTCGGTGACGCGCCGTTCCTCGGCTCGCTCGGGGGACAGTTGCTCAACGGACCGATCGTGGCCGTCTCGTCGACCGCTGACGGTCGTGGCTACCGGATGGCCGGGGCCGACGGTGGCATCTTCACCTTCGGTGACGCCGAGTTCGACGGGTCCATGGGGGTCCGGCCGCTGCTGGCGCCGATCGTGGGTCTCGCCGGCTGATACCCCGGGTCGCTCCCCGTGGCGGCACACCGCAACTCTCCTAGCATTGGGGCCTCCCGCAGCGGGCGGTTCGACCTGGAGGGCGGAGTTGGCATCGACGGACGGTGGTTCCGGACAGGGTGAGTGGGTGGCGCCGACGGGCGATCACATGTCCACCTGGATCGAGCTCTTCTACGACCTGATCTTCGTCGCGGCGATCCTGATCTTCAGCGCCGCCGTCGCACACATCCACCCGTCGTATGACAGCACCTGGATCGTGCTCGTCTTCTCCGCCTCCTGGTGGGTGTGGTTCACCACGACCGTCTGCGCCAACCGGTTCCACATGAGCGACCTGCCACACCGGCTCCTGCTGTTGGTGCAGATGCTCATCATCGTGCTGATGGCGATGGAGGCGCGGGTGTCCGTGACCGGCGACTCCGCCTATCTCGCCCTGGAATACGGGCTCCTCCTGCTGACGATCGCAGCGATCTACCAGCGTGCTTCCCGCCGACCGGGCGCAGATCAGACCTACGCGCGCCGCATGGCGTCCCTCAATGCTGCAGCCGGTGTTGCGTTCGTCATCGCCGCATTCCTGCCCGAGACACCGCGCCTGGTCGTCGGTGGAGTGGCGCTGGCCCTGCTGGTCGTAGGGTCCATCACGCTCCTTCATCAGATGCAGGCCTTCTCCGAAGAGGACGAGCGGCACATCATCGAGCGGATGGGCGCGTTCACGCTCATCGTGTGCGGCGAGGCGTTCATCGAGATCGCGCTCGCCGTCAGCGGCCCCGTGATCACGAGGGTCGACGTCGTCTCGCTCGTCTTCGAGTTCGTCCTGGTCTTCGCCATCTTCACCAGCTACTTCGAGGACATTCCCGCCGCGGGCCTCGATCAGCGGTTGTTCGGTTGGTGGGCCGGACTGCACCTGGTGGCGCAGATCTGCATCGCGGCCACGGCCGTGTCCGCGTCGAAGCTGATCGGGTTGACGGTCAGCCGTCGGCTCCCGGATCTCGAGATCCTGAAGTTGACGGTTCCCCTGGCGCTCTTCTACGTGGCTCTGGCGGGCATCGGTGCCTGCACGCGACGACGGCCGACCGGCGCCCTGGCCGTTCTCCGGCTCGCCACGGCGATGGCCGTCGCCGTTGTGGGCGTGGCTGCGTGGTGGATCCCCTGGATCCACATGGAGGAGGCGCTGCCGATCCTCACGGTCGTCGCCATCGTCCACGCGTTCGCGGTGCTGGGGACCCGGGAGTCGGCACTTGCTCCCCGGCCAGGGCTCACGATCAGTTGACGACCCGGGTTGCCGGCGTCGCTACGGGGTATCGCACAATGGTGATCCTTCCCGGCAGTTCCGCATCCGCACCATGTCCGGTGGCGCCAGGGGCCCCGCGGGGTGCCGCCGGGGTGTGGAACCTGTGATCGACTGGTTCTTCCGGAACCGCCGGACCGGCAGGATCACCATCGCCCAGGCGCCGAACCCGGCGCTCGTCGTATTCCTGGCGGCGGCGGCCCTCCGACTGATCGCCCGCACGTCCGGCACGGTCGGGACCGTCGTCGACGTGGTCGCCTCGATCGCGCTGATCGTCTGGTCCGTCGACGAGATCGTCCGCGGGGTGAACCCCTGGCGACGCATCCTGGGTTCAGGGGTCCTCGCCTGGGTCGTCATCGGCGTCGTGCTGTCCTGAGTGGGGGCGACGGGGCACCTCCCGTCAGCGACGCTCAATCGGCGGTCGGTCCGCCAGCAGACCGGGCCCCTCCCGAGCCCGGCCGTCAGGCGGTGGCTCCGATCGTCCCGTCCAGTTCCGAGGTGAGGTGCCGGACGACCAGTTCCGCCGGCTCGGTCGTGACGGCGGCCCAGCCCTGTCCGGCCCACAGGTTCGGTGTACCCGAATCGCCTGCCTGAACTGCGGCGGCGCGCAGAGGTCGGGTCACGTGGTGGATCTCGGGACAGCGGTCGATGCGCGGACGTCCTCGAGCAGCATCGTCAACGGTCGCACGTTCGGTGCGCGGTCCAGGAACGACGCCTGGTGGCCGCCGGCCTCGGTACCCTGCACGGCCAGGAGGTCGGCGCCGCACTCCTCGGCGACACGCGCCTCGGCCGACGAGGTCACGGTCACGGTGACCGAGCAGCCGGCGGAGTGCAGCTCCTCGACGACCCCGGGATCAGGGCGCCCGAACGTGAAGCTCACCATCGAGACGTGTTCGGCCGCGACGATCTCCAGCTTGTCGCCGAAGGCATCGTCCTCCCAACGGGGCTCGCCGAGTGGGACACCCAACCGCTCAGCCTCCGGCCGGATCAGGTCGGCATAGGTCCGGGCCAGCGCCGGATCGGACGGCTCGCCCGGACAGAAGACGTTGACGCCGAACGGCGCACCTGTCAGCTCCCTCGTCCGGGTGATGGAAGCCCGTAGCTGCTCAGGTGTGAGATAGCCGGCGGCAAGAAAGCCGAACGCGCCGGCGCGGCTGACCGCGGCGGTCAGTGCGGGCGTCGACGGACCACCCGCCATCGGCGCCTGGATGATCGGCAGATCGCTCGGCAGCGCAGACGCGTCCACGTGGCTCCCCTTCGTCGGTGATCGTCCTCCGCCGCATGTTGTACCCCGACATGGGCGGCCGGCGTGATCCTCCCCATGGCCACCGGCTACGGACACGGCGATCCCTCTGTGACCTGGTCCGAGACCGTTGGTCGACCGGGCCACGGGCCGTCGGGTGGTCACAGGGGAGGCAGATCCAGGGGGCTGCTCCGGCATTCGGTGAGCTCGTGCACGCGGAGGCCGTCGACGACGTCCGGCCCTGGGTCGTATCGAGGCTCGACCGACGTGGGAGGTGCGACCCGACGTCAGCCTTTCGTGGCCAGGCGCACCAGGGGCGAACTCCCGAGTTGGGCCGCGAGCACGGACGTGCCCGGGCCCCTGCCCGCCACCGTCGCGTCGAGGAACTCCGCCACGGACGTGTCGAGCACCGGGGTCCACGGGGTGCCACCAGCGATGGGCGGGAGGTGGTCCGCACCGAGGAGTGAGACGTAGTACGTGGGTCCCGGTAGCTGGCTGAACACGGCCTGGCTCGAGGAGTAGGGGACGACCGAGTCCGCGGTCCCCTGGATCAGTAGCAATGGCGCGGTGGACGGCACCAGGGGACTCGTGACCGGATCCGGAGCGTCGGCGACGACGGCGAGGACGCGGTGGTCGGCCGTCCCCTGCTCGTAGCCGACCTCCAACGCGACGTCGGCGCCGTCGGAATGGCCCACGACGCCGATACTCGACGGCTCGAGCCTGTTGGCCGACGCATCGGCCTCCATCGACGTGATGACGTATGAGACGTCGACGGCCTCATTCGGGAGGTCGGCCCGGTTCAGGCCGTTTCCCCTTGACGGATCCTCCAGTGGAAACGATGGTGCCGCGACGACGTACCCCGAGGACGCCAGTGTCGAGCAGAATCGCTGGTACTGCAGCGGGCTCCTGTCGTAGCCATGGACAAAGACGACGAGCGGGTACCGTCCCGCCGCGACGGGTGTCCACACGTAGGTCGGCAGACTCCGGTCCGGTGCCAGCACGACACCGTTGCTGACCAGGGCGCGACTCGTGTCGACCAGCTGCAGCTCGGTCATGGTGACGGCGAGGTTCCGGAGCACAGGGGCCCCGGCCCCGACCGGGACCGTGGTCGGGGACGTACCGCTCGTCGTCGTGTGCCCGGTGCCGATCGGCTCCGTTGCCTGACGGCCGTGGTGGCCCGCGGAACCGGAGGACCCGTTCCGAGAGGGCGACGTTGCCAGGTTGACCAGCCACACGCACCCTCCGATCACGGCGATCGCGATCAGGGCGGCCATCAGCCGACGCGCTGCGTAGTTCGGCCTCATGCGGGCGCGTTCGGCGTGCTCGGGGGCAACCGACGTGTGGAATGGCGATAGCCGGTTCGTCGTCCCATGTCGCCTCCATCCATTCGCCCGGAGCGGCTCCGGTCACGTCGATCCACGTGGCCCACTACCGCACGGGACCCGTCGGAGGAACAACCGCACCGAGTCTCCCACCGCACTGCGGACCGCCGTGGCCGGTGCATCCGTCCCTCCTGCCCCGGCGGTCGGGACGGCCTCCGTGGACCCGACGGTCGGCCTGTGCCACTGTGGTTACCACCACTGATCCGTGTGTCGGCGGGGCAGATCGCCCGGCGCACGGTCCCCCCGGAACCACCAGGAGTCGACATGACCATCGCCACAGCACCACATGCCCAGCACCGGGGCGCCGCCGAGCTCCCCTTCGCCGAGATCGGCGGCGGGAACAAGCTGAAGGTGATCCAGGTCGACGTGGCCGAGGGCCTGTGGATCGTGGAGAACATCTTCCAGACCGGGTATGCCGTCCAGACGCATCGCCACACCGGGCCCGTCTACGCCTACACGATGTCCGGTGCCTGGAAGTACCGCGAGTACGACTACGTCAACCGGGCCGGGTCGTTCCTGTTCGAGCCCGCCGGATCGGTGCACACCCTCGAGTGCATCGAGGACGACACGCAGGTGTGGTTCCAGATGTACGGGGTGAACCTCAACCTGGCCGATGACGGCTCCATCGAGAGCGTCTTCGACGGCCCAGGCGCGCTCGAGGCGTACTACGCCCTGTGCGAGGCCGAGGGGCTGCCCAGGCCCGACGTCCTGGTCAGCTGATCCCGTCCCGGAGGGACCTGGGGCGGAGCAGATGAGCGACGTCGTCGATGCCGGTGACATCGCGGCCGCGGCCGAACGGCTGTCCTCCGTCGTCACCACCACGCCGCTGCACGAGTCGTCCCGGCTGAGCGCGGCGCTCGGCCGACCCGTGTGGCTCAAACGCGAGGACCAGCAGGTCAGCCGGTCGTACAAGCTGCGGGGTGCCTTCACACTCATCTCGTCGTTGACGACGTCCGAGCGGGCACTCGGGGTCGTGTGTGCCAGTGCCGGCAACCATGCGCTCGGTGTCGCCTACAGCTGCCAGCTCCTCGGCGTCCGTGCCCGTGTGTTCCTCCCCACCACGACGCCCCGCCAGAAGCGGCAGCAGATCCAGGCCACGGGCGGCGAGCTGGTGGAGACCGTGGTGGCCGGCCACACCTATGACGAGGCGAGCGCCTCGGCCAGGGCCGACTCGTCGGCCACCGGCGCCATCTATGTGCACCCCTTCGACGACCGGCGGACGATCGCCGGCCAGGGCACCGTCGCCGTCGAGATCACCGGGCAGATGACGGACCCCGTCGCCGTCGAGATCACCGGGCAGATGACGGACCCCGTCGGCACGTTGGTGGTTCCCGTCGGGGGCGGTGGGCTGCTCGCCGGGGTCGCCACATGGTTCCGGGCACACTCGCCGAGTACCCGCCTCGTCGGGGTCGAGCCGGCGGGCGCCCCGAGCATGACCGCCGCTCTGGCGTCAGGCGGACCGGTGCGGATCGTGTCGACCGACCGCTTCGTGGAGGGAGCCACCGTCGAGCGGGTGGGCGACCTCACCTACCCCATCGTGCGCGACCTGGTCGATGACATCATCGTGGTGCACGAAGGGGCCGTCGCCACCGAAATGCTCGACCTCTACCAGGTCGACGGCATCATCACCGAGCCCGCCGGCGCTCTGGCCACCACGGCCGCCCGCCTGCTCGACCCCACGCCGGTGGGACCTGTCGTCTGTGTGGTGTCCGGTGGCAACAACGACGTGAGCCGCTACGCCGAGACGATCGAGCGCTCGCTGGTCCACGAGGGGCTGCGTCACTACTTCCTGGTCACCTTTCCCCAGGAGCCCGGCGCCCTCCGCCATTTCCTCGACGAGGTACTCGGAGCCGGCGACGACATCGTCCTGTTCGAGTACGTCAAGAAGTCCAACAAGGACACCGGACCCGCCCTGGTCGGCATCGAGTTGGAGCAGGCATCCGACCTCGACGGCCTACTCGTGCGCATGGAGACGAGCCCGCTGTCGATCGAGCGGGTTCCCCCGGACTCGCCGCTCTCGCTGTTCCTCACCTGACGACACGGACCACCGGGCGGTGGTGCCGGCGGTCCGTGTCGCCGGTAGCTCGACCGTTGGCTCCGGTGGCGGGCAACGGTCGAGTTGCCGGGCCGTGTGCGAGGTCGGGGGGCGTCCTTCGCTCACGGTCCGGCAGATCGGGGAGGGCTCAGACCGGGACCTCGCCCTTGATCGCCACCCGCTGGATCACTCGGTGCTGGTCGCCGAAGTCGCCGACCACCGAGTGCTGCGTGGTCCGGTTGTCCCAGAACCCGACGTCGCCCGCCTTCCAGTGGTAGCGGACGGTGAACTCGGGCTTGACCGAGTGCTGGTACAGGAAGCTCAGCAGGGCGTCGCTCTCGGAGCGTCCGAGTTCCACGATGTGGGACGTGAATCCGGGATTGACGAAGAGCGCCTTGCTCCCCGACTCCGTGAGGTTCCTCACGACCGGGTGCACGACGGGCGTGAGCTCGGGGAGCTCCTCGCCCTCCCATCTACCCGGGCCGTTCCGGTCGAAGGCGGCCTGGAAGGCCGCCCGCCCGTCGTGGACGGCCGTCAACGTCTCGAGGAACGCCTGGAGTCGGGGGCTGAGGGCCTCGAACGCCGCCTGCTGGTTGGAGAACGCCGTGTCGCCGCCGGACGGGGGGATGACGAGGGCACGGAGGATCGAGCCGAGCGGCGGCCGCTCGACGAAGGTGACATCGGTGTGCCAGTCCAGGCCCTGGGCGCGTGTCGAGACGTCGCCGTAGGAGGCGTAGACCTCGCGGGCTTTCGAGTAGTCGATCTCGAAGAGGTTCGGGAACCCGTCGACCCCGGGGATCACGGGGTGACCCTCGGTGAGCTCGCCGAACCACGACGCGAAGGCCAGATGGCTCCGTTGGTCGAGGTCCTGGTCGGGGAAGAAGACGACCTTGCGGTCGAGCCAGACCTTGCGGATCTCGGCGACGATGTCGGCATCGAGGTTGCGGAGGTCGACCCCTCGGATTTCGGCCCCGATGTGGGCTGACAGCGGGGTCACATCGAGCCTGGTCTGTGTGATGGTCATGGTCGTCCTCTCCTGCTCGTCGCTGCGTAGCCTAGATAACTGACCGGATTAGTCAAGTTTATTCGGGATCCGGTGGTGATGGCGGCGACGGTACCGCCACCATCACGGAGACCGGTGACCACTCCAGGGAACGTTCTCGCCGGAAACGGGGTGATCACCGTCACGTAGCGTCCGCCACGACAGGTGACCGATCCCCGCGCTGCAGGGTCTTCCTGCCCTATGGGGCCGGCCACCGGTGGGCAAAGATCGCTGCTGTGACGGGTGCCCGAGGCGTGTGGACATGACGGGTGGCCGACGACGGTGGGCGACGCTCACCGTCCTGTGTGTCACGTTGCTGCTGATCAGCCTCGACAACACCATCCTGAACGTCGCACTGCCCTCGGTGGTCCGCGCGCTCGGCGCCACTTCCTCTCAACTGCAGTGGATCGTCGACGCGTACGCCATCGTGTTCGCCGGCCTGCTGCTCACGTTGGGAGCCCTCGGCGACCGCGTGGGGCGCAAGTGGGTCTTCATGGGCGGTCTGGTCGTGTTCGGGGCCGGGTCGGCTCTCGCTGCGTGGTCGCCCACTCCGGACCGCCTGACTGCGGCCCGCGCCGTGATGGGCGTAGGAGCGGCCGCGCTCATGCCCTGCACCCTGTCGATACTCACCAATGTCTTCACCGCGGAGCACGACCGCGCACGAGCCATCGGGATCTGGTCCGGCACGGCTGGCCTCGGCGTGGCCATCGGGCCGATCCTGGGCGGCTTCCTCCTGGTCCACTACTGGTGGGGCTCGGTCTTCCTGATCAACGTCCCAATCGCCCTGGCCGGACTGGTGGCCGCCGCATTCCTCGTCCCGAACTCGAGGAATCCGAACTCCAAGCGGGCGGATCCGGTGGGCACGATCCTGTCGATGGTGGGACTCGGTGCGCTGCTGTGGGCGATCATCGAGGCCCCCAACCGGACCTGGACGTCGCCGCCGATCCTGGCCGCCTTTGTCGGCGCGGTCGTCGTCATCTGCGCCTTCGTGGTGTGGGAGCGACACGTCGACCACCCCATGCTGCCCATGCGGTTCTTCGCCAACCGCCGCTACAGCGCGGCGATCGCGTCCCTCGCGCTGGTGCTGTTCGCACTCCTCGGCCTGTTCTTCCTGGTGACGCAGTACCTGCAGTTCTGTCTGGGCTTCAGCCCGCTCAGGACGGGGTTGGGGCTCGCTCCGATCGCACTCGTCCTCCTCGTGGCCGCCCCGTCGTCGGTGATACTCGCCCGCCGCTTCGGTACGAAGCCCGTCGTCGCCGGCGGCCTGTTGCTGATCGCCATCGGCCTCGGACTCCTGTCCCATACGACCGTCCACACCACCTACCGGGACTGCATCCCCTGGTTCGCACTCATCGGCACCGGAGTGGGGCTCACGATGGCGCCCTCGACCGAGTCGGTCATGGGCTCGCTGCCCAGGGACGACGCCGGGGTCGGCTCGGCCACGAGCGACACGTCGATGCAGATCGGCGGGGCGTTGGGCGTGGGCGTGCTCGGCACCGTCCTCAACTTCCGCTACCAGGCCTTCATGACCCCCCTACTCGCCCACCAGGCGATACCCGCGGGAATCGACAAGCTCATCCTCGGCTCGTTGGGCGGCGCACTGGCGGTGGCCCAACACCTCCCCGGCAGTGCTGGCACCGCACTGGCGCAGGCTGCCCGGCGCAGCTTCGTGTCGGGCATGGACCTCGGGTTCCTCGTCGCCGCGGCGGTCGTCGCACTGGCCGGACTGATCGTCCTGGTCGCATTGCCGAACCGGGCCTCGCAGGAGGACCCTGTGGCATCGTCGACGGAAGCCGTGTAGACCCCAGCTCCGTCTGCCGAGCATCGCCCGGCTGCGTCAGGCCCCGACCTCGCTCATGGCCACGTCGCCGACATCGGCGAGTCCCTGCTCGGCGTCCTCGGCGAACGAGTGGTGGACCTCGGACTGGCCGGAGCCGCGCATCCACGAGAACACGGCACCGATGAAGCACAGCACCGCAGCCAGGCTGAAGGCCAGGCGCAGGCCCTTGCCGAAGGGCCCGGAGATCAGGTTCGGGAAGAAACTGCGGCCGGTCAGGTAGGCCCCGTGGACGCCGGGCTGGGTCAGTAGATGGGCACCGAGCAGCTGGTGGATCGGATTGATCCCGAGGAAGGCGGCGAACAGGCTGCCGATCGGGGACAGGTGGGAGATCGACTGGGCCGCCGAGGCGGGCACCCCCTGGGCGGTCAGACCGCCATAGAGCGCATGGGGGAGGGCGCTCGCCAGACCGAGCGTGATGATGGTGAAGAAGAAGCCGATGGACAGGACGCTGGCCGAGTTCTGGAAGGTGTTCAGCATGCCGCCGCCGGAACCCCGTTGATTGGCCGGGAGGCTGTTCATCACGGCACTGGTGTTCGGGGCGGCGAACAGGCCGAGGGAGAGTCCGACCAGCAGGAGCAGGAGCGCGAACAGGGGATAGGGGAAATTCATGGGGAGGGCCTGGAGCCCGAGGAGGGCGAGACCGCTTCCGATCAGGCCCGCGGTGGCGAAGGGGCGCGGCCCGTAGCGGTCGGCCAGCTTGCCGGCCAGGGGACCGGAAATGAAGAACCCGACGGTGAGCGGGATCATGTAGATGCCGGCCCACAACGGCGTCCGTTCGAAGCTGTAGCCGTGGAGGGGGAGCCAGATCCCCTGGAGCCAGATGATCAGGATGAACTGGAGGCCGCCGCGCGCCAACGCGGCCATCAGGCCCGCCAGATTCCCCATGGTGAACGAACGGCTGCGGAACAGGTGGAGCTGGAACATCGGGTCGTCGACGTGGTGCTCGATGATCACGAAGCCCACCAGGACGACAGCGCCGCCGATCAGGGCGGCCAGGACGAAGGGGCTGGTCCATCCCATGGTGTGGCCGCCGTAGGGCTGGAGCCCGTAGACGATGCCGGTCAGCACGCCGACAAGCCCGATGGCGAAGGCGATGTTGCCGATCCAGTCGATGCTGGCCTTGATCCGGATGCCGTTGTCGTGCAGGCGGAAGTAGGCCCACGCCGTGCTGAAGATGCCGAACGGGACGGAGACGAGGAACACCAGGCGCCACTCGACCGGCGCGAGCAGGCCACCCAGGAGCAGCCCGAGGAACGAACCGCCGATGGCGGCCACGCCGTTGATCCCGAGGGCGAATCCCCGCTCGTCTGCGGGGAAGGCGTCGGTGATGATGGCGCTCGAGTTGGCGAAGATGAAGGCGCCGCCGACACCCTGGCCGACGCGCATCACGATGATCCACAGCGCGGCGCTGGGCCCGGACATCCAGGTGACGGACAGGAGCACGGAAAAGACGGTGAAGATGGCGAAGCCCAATGTGTACATCTTCACCCGGCCGAAGATGTCGCCCACCCGCCCGAAGCTGACGACGAGCACCGAGGTGACGAGCAGGAACCCCATGAGGATCCACAGGAAGTAGGAGGTGTTGCCGGGGGAGAGCGGGTTGAGGTCGATGCCCCGGAAGATGTTGGGCAGCGCGATGAGCAGGATCGATGCGTTGATCGTCACCATCAGGGTGCCGATCGTGGTGTTGGTCAGCGCGACCCACTTGTAGTTCTTGGTCTCGACGGCCTGCGGCATGCGCACCCCTTCCGGATACCCACCCGCTCCGGACCTGGAACGGCACCGGAGCGGGAGGGGGTGTTCGGACAAACTAGTTGCTTTCTGCTAACTAACTATACTGGTGCTCGCTGGGAACTGTGCAGAGCCCACGAGACGGGCGTACCCGGGGGAGAATGGCGACGATGATCGACGAAGCGGAGCACGCGGGCGGGTACGACGTCGATGCCGTCGAGGAGGCGACCGGCCTCGGAGTGGCCATCGTCAGGATCCAGCGGCAGCTGCGGGCCCGAGCCGGCTCGGACATGACACCGTCCCAGTCGTCGGCGCTGGCCCGGATCGAGCAGGACGGGCCCCTCCGGCTCGGGGCACTCGCCGATTTGGAGGGCACGACGGCGGCCACGATGAGCCGTGTGATCGACAGCCTGTCGGATCGCAGTCTGATCGAGCGCGTGCCGGACCCGCTCGACGGCCGGGCGAGCCTGGTGCGCCTGCGCCCCGAGGGTGATGCACTCCTGCACCAGTTGCGCGCCCGGTACACCGAGGCGCTGCGTCGGGCGCTGGCGGACCTGACCCCGGCGGAGCGCACGGCAATCCGCCGGACGATCCCCGTCATGGCCAGGCTGAGCGATCTGTTGCAGTCCTCGGACCGGGTCGAGGTCGGCTGACCCGGCTTCGTCCTCACGCCTCCCGGTCCCGGCCGGGTGGGCCGCCACCTCGACGCACTACTGTCCGGGCGTGACCCTTTCCCCCGAGGCGGGACGAGTCCTCGGGTGCCTGGTGGAGAAGCAGCTCACCACGCCCCAGCAGTATCCGCTGACTCTGAACGCGCTGACCACGGCGACCAACCAGGCGACCAACCGCGATCCCGTGGTCGACCTCGGTGACGACGTCGTGCTCGCGGCCCTCGACGAGCTCCGGGGCAACCACCTCATCCGGGTGGTCCTGCCCTCCCACGGGCGATCCGTCAAGCGGTACCGCCACGTGCTCGACGAGGTCTACGGGCTCGACGCCCCCCGGTACGGCCTGCTGGCCACCTTGCTGCTGCGAGGGCCCCAGACGCTCGGTGAGCTGCGGGCGAGGACCGAGCGGATGGTCGACCTGCCCTCCGTGGGCGACGTGCAGGCGGAGCTGGCCGTGCTCGCCGAACATCCCGACGGGCTGGTCCGGTCACTCCCACGTGCGCCGGGTCAGAAAGAGGACCGTTGGCAGCAGATCGTGGCCTCGCCGTGGAGCCCGTCCGCAGCGTCGACCGGAACCGACGTGGGGCACGACACGCCGAGCGGCGGGACGGGCGACAAGGGGTCCGCGTGGTCGGGCGGTCCGGCGCCCACCGTCACGGAGGGACGGCACGACGAGCTGGAAGCGCTCCGCGACGAGTTGTCCTCACTACGGGGGGAAGTGGCGGCACTCCGTGTGGACCTCGACGATCTGCGGCGAGGGCTCGGAGGCTGAACCGAGCCGGGTTCGAATCGGGCAGCTGGCCGGCCCGGGCACATTTCCTATAAAACCGACTGGACAAGTCAAGTATTGCGCCGTACAGTGGATCCATGGCGTTCCACCCGATCGGCCGAGGCAGCTCCGGAGCACCGGGGCGGCACCCTCGGGATGCGTGTTGTCGGTGACCCCGAGCAGCTGATCCCGGCCCACGCGGCCACGCACCCCATCGCATCCCCGGAAGGAATCCCGTGTCACTCGCACGTTTCGCCACCACCCCTACCCCCACCCCCGCCGACATCCAGGCGAAGGTCCGGCCCGCCCATCCCTCCGCTGACGGCACGCCCGCCCGGATCCGACCCGTCGGTTCGCTCTCGTTCCGGGCGTTGCGGGCCATCGCCGCCGGACTCGCCCGGGTGGAGCAGCCGCTCCCACTCGACGGGACGGGCGACGGCACCCGGTCGTCCCGACTGATCGCCACCGCCTTCTACGACGTGTGGCTGATCACCTGGCCCGACGGATCCGGACTCGAGCCCCACGGCCACGGCGACGTACGCAGCGTGCTCCAGGTCGTGGACGGCAAGCTCGTCGAGACCTACTCGGACCGCGCCGCCAGCGTGGAGTCGGCCGTCCGGACCCTGGAACGGGGGTCGGTGACGATCGCCGAGCCGACGGTCGTCCACGGACTGAGCAACCGGTCGGGCGCCGATGCCACGACGTTGCACGTCTACTCGCCACCGTTGGTCGACGTCACCTTCTTCGACCTCCACCCTGCCGGCAGCTACGAGGCAGTGCGCTCGACCCCGGTGGTCGGCAGGCCGGCACAGGCGACATCGGAGGGCCTTGCGTCTGCGGTCCCCACTCCCCTGACCCTGCTGCGACCATGACCTCGGCGGGTGGCCGGTCCCACCGGCTCCGCCCACGTTCGAAGGGCAGTCCGACGACGCCCTATCGATGATGCCTCCGCGCTGCGAGCCCCCCTTCTCTCGGCTCGCAGCGCGGAACATCAGCTGCCCCACCGATCGTCGGACCCCGTCCGACGACAGCGAGCGAGTAGGCGCGGACGCTGCCACCACTGACGGGAGCCCGAGCACGCCCCCCAGGGTGTTCCGCCGGTACGGATGGCTGGATTCGTCAGGTGAGCTCGCTGGTCCCCCGGGAGTTCCGGGCGCTCCTCCGGGGGCCGCTCGGGTGGTTCTACGCGGCGACCCTCGTCACGTCGCTGGGCATCGGGCTGACCCTCGTCTTCAACGTCGTCTACGTCCATGACGTCCGGCACTTCTCGGTGGCGCTCGCCACCGGACTGCTGGCCGTCAACGCCGTGGTGGGGCTGACCGCCTCCCCCGTCATCGGGACCATGACCGACCGGCACGGCCCCGTCCCTGTCTATCTGTGCCTGGTGAGTGCCGAGGTGGTGGCCACGGCCAGCTCGGCGTTCGCCGACAGCTTCCTCTGGCTGCTGGTGACGTCGATGATGCTCGCCGCCAGCAGGGGCGCACTGTTCGGCCCGGGCTCGGCCCCGCTCGCCCGATTGGTGCCCGAGGAATTCCGCCAGCAGGCCTTCCGGACCAACTTCATGATCCTCAACCTGGGCATCGGCTTCGGTGGCCTGGTGTCCGCCTCCGTGGTCGACCTCCGCCACCCGGTCACCTTCACGTGGCTCTACCTGGGCACGGCCACGTTCGTGGCCCTGGCTCTGCTGCCGATGCTGCACATCCGTCGACTGGGTGGTCCCGTTCCCCCGGGGGACCTCACCGAGCAGGAGAGCATTGAGGGGTGGCGCGAGGTGGTGGCCGACCACCGCCTCGTGTTCTTCGTCCTGCGTCCATCGTCCGGCTGACGTTCGGGTACGGCTCGCTGGACGCCGGGTTCTCGCTGTTCGTTGTGGACCAGGGCCATCTGGCCGTGCGCGTGGTGTCCATCGCTCTGGTCACCGGTCGGGCCGGCGCTGGTCAACGATCTCGCACCCGAGCACCTGCACGGCCGGTACAACGCGGCGTTCGGGCTCACATGGGGTCTGTCCGGTGCCGTGGCCCCGCTGGTGGCCGGCCTGCTCCTGGGGTCGCACCTCGCCGACCTCTGGCCGTACGCGGTGGGCATCGGAGCGCTGGTCGGCGGGCTCCTGCTCTACCGGCTCCGGTCGAGGCTGACTCCTGCGGAGGACGGTCGGGCGGTGGCGGTCTGACCGGGAGCCGTGGCCGCCGGGACACACCGAAGAGCGGGTGACGGGAATCGAACCCGCGTGTCCAGCTTGGGAAGCTGGCGCTCTACCATTGAGCTACACCCGCGATGAGGAGAACACACTATCGTCTGTCGGGCATGGTTCTCTCAGACCGCTCTATCCGCGAGGCGCTCGCCGCCGGCCACATCTCCATCGACCCGTTGGACGAGTCCTGCATCCAGCCCTCGTCGGTCGATCTTCATGTGGACCGTTACTTCCGCCTCTTCCGTAACCACACCAGCCGGGTCATCGACGTGCGCGAGGACCAGGAGGACCTGACCGAGCTGGTCGACGTGGGCGACGATCCGCTGATCCTCCACCCGGGCGAGTTCGTCCTGGGCTCCACCACGGAGAAGGTGACCCTGCCCGACAACCTGGTCGCCCGCCTGGAGGGCAAGTCGTCCCTCGGCCGCCTGGGTCTCCTCATCCATTCGACGGCGGGCTTCGTCGACGCCGGGTGGGACGGGCACCTCACCCTTGAGCTGTCCAACGTGGCCAACCTGCCCATCACCGTCTACCCGGGCATGAAGATCGGCCAGATCAGCTTCCTGCAGATGACGACCTCCGCCGAGCACCCTTACGGCTCGGACGGGCTGAAGTCGAAGTACCAGGGCCAGTGGGGCCCGACCCCGAGCCGCTACGCGGACAACTTCCGCGCCTGAGCTGCGGATTGTCCCGCACCGACCCAGCACCGGTAACTTGGTTACCCGTCAGTAACTCCTAGGAGGATCCGCAGTGGCCGTCAGAATCAGCATCGGGCTCGTCATCACGTTCGTGATGCTCGCCATCGCGGGACGGCGCTTCTTCTGGCTCGGTCGACTCATCACCTCCGGTCAGCCCGCCGTACCCAGCCGGGCCAAGGACATCCCGAAGCGTCTCAAGGTCGAGCTGGTCGAGGTGGCCGGACAGAAGAAGCTGCTGCAGTGGTCGGTCCCCGGCACGGCCCACTTCTTCACCATGTGGGGCTTCACCGTCCTGATCCTCACCATCGTCGAGGCCTTCGGGTGCCTGTTCCAGCGCAACTTCCACATCCCGATCATCGGGACGTGGGGCCCCATCGGGTTCATCGAGGACTTCTTCGCCGTGGCCGTACTCGTGTCACTCGCCACCTTCGTGGTGATCCGGGTCAAGCACTCGCCCAAGCGGGAGAACCGCCGGTCCCGGTTCTTCGGATCCCACACCGGTGCGGCCTGGTTGGTGCTGCTGGCCATCTCCGGGGTCATCATCTCGCTGCTCCTGTACCGCGCCGCCCAGGTCAACACCGGCAACTTCCCCTACGGCTGGGCGGCCTTCGCCTCCCACGGCCTGGCCAAGGCGCTCGCTCCGTTGGGCACCGGGGTGAACAGCGTCATCGAGACCACGGCGCTCCTGGCCAACATCGCCATCATCATGGGCTTCCTCGTGTTCGTGGCGTACTCGAAGCACCTCCACATCTTCCTGGCACCGATCAACGTCGCCACCTCCCGCAGGCCGCGGGCCCTCGGTGCGCTGGCCTCCACGCCGGACATGACCATGGAGGACGTCGGTGACGACGACGAGGCCGTCTTCGGTGCCGGGCGCATCGAGGACTTCTCGTGGAAGCAGCTCCTCGACCTGGCCACCTGCACCGAATGCGGTCGCTGCCAGTCGCAGTGCCCGGCCTGGAACACCGGCAAACCGCTGTCGCCCAAGCTCCTGATCATGGACCTGCGCGACAACATGTTCGCCAACGCCGACCGGATCATGCAGCGCAACCGCTCCGCCGGGCAGGAAGTAGAGGGCCTCGTCGGCGAGGGGCTCGTCATCGATCCCGACGTCCTGTGGTCGTGCACGACCTGCGGTGCCTGCGTCGAGCAGTGCCCGGTCGACATCGAGCACATCGACACGATCGTCGACATGCGCCGCTACCAGGTGCTGATGGAGTCCGAGTTCCCGTCGGAGGCCGGACTCATGCTGCGCAACGTCGAGAACCAGGGTGACCCCTGGGGCCTGGGTGGCTCCAAGCGGACCGACTGGATCGAGTCGCTCGACTTCGAGGTCCCGGTCATCAGCGGCACCATTCCCGACGATATCGAGTACCTGTACTGGGTCGGTTGTGCCGGCGCTCTCGACGAGCGGGCGCGCAAGGGCGCCCAGGCGACCGCGCGCATGCTGCACCGCGCCGGCGTCAGCTTCGGCATCCTCGGGTCGAAGGAGTCCTGCACCGGTGACCCGGTACGTCGGCTGGGCAACGAGTACCTGTACCAGGAGCAGGCGATGAAGAACATCGAGACCCTGACCGACGCCGGGGTCAAGAAGGTCATCGCCACCTGCCCGCACTGCTTCAATACGCTGGCCAACGAGTACCCGGCGCTCGGCGGCAACTTCGAGGTCATCCACCACAGCCAGCTCCTCGACCATCTGGTGCAGGCCGGCCGGCTGACCCCGGGCGGGGGCTACAAGGGATCGGTCACGTACCACGACCCGTGCTACCTGGGACGCCACAACCGGGTCTTCGACGAGCCGCGCTCGGTCATCGACGCCATTCCCGGCGCCAAGCAGATCGAGATGAAGCGCTGCCGTGAAAAGGGCTTCTGCTGCGGCGCAGGAGGCGCCCGCATGTGGCTCGAGGAGAACATCGGCACGCGGGTCAACATGGAGCGGACCAACGAGGCCATCGGCACGGGTGCGGACGTCGTCTCGACGGCCTGCCCCTACTGCATGATCATGCTGGACGACGCCGTGCGGGCCAATGCCAAGGAGGACGACGTCCGAGTCATGGACCTGTCCCAACTCCTCGAGGAGTCGATGGGCGGGCCCGTCGCCGTGGGTGCGGGAGCGCCCGCCGCGGTAGAGCCCGTGCCGGCCGACGAGCCGTCGACCGAGGTGTGATCTGGTCGGTCCCGCGGTGGCGGGACCGACGGCTCAGCGGCTCAGCCGAACGCCTTGGCGTCGGCCTCGCGCAGACGGCTGGCCAACGCCGAGAGCATCTTGCGGGCGATGGTCGGCACCGACTCCAGCAGGCCGTTGAACTGGCGCTGGGACATCACGAGCACGTCCATGTCCGACTCGCTCACGACCGAGGCCGAACGCGGCCGGCGGTCCAGGAGGGCGAGCTCGCCGAAGTGACTGCCAGCGCCCAGGGTGGCGACCTTCTTGCCGTTGCGGGTCACCTTGGCGGTGCCGTCCACGATGATGAAGAACTCCTGACCGATGCGGCCCTCCTCGACGAGGACCTTGCCGGCCGGCACCGATACGGCGTCCAGCGAGGCCCTGATCTTGCGGAGTTCCGAGCCGCTGCATCCCGAGAAGAGCCAGATGGTCTTGAGGTCGGTGGTGTTCGTTCCGCTCGTCATCGGCCCAGGCTAACGGGAACCGGATCCCGCCGCGTTGGACGTTCGTTGCAGGCGTTTGCAGGTGGACCGTCGGGGCCGCGCTGCTACCATCACCCGTTTCACCGGTCCGCGCCGTCGACCCGGGCGGCGGGTCGAGGACTCGCGAGGGACGGATGCCGCTGATGCACGAGGTGGAGGGGGCCGGGGCCGCTGGCCCGGACGAGGAGCACGACCCCCAACGGGTCGGCGCACTGCGCGGTGCCGGTGTCCAGGTCGACGCCGCACGCGTCGGTCATGTCGCCGCCGTCCTCGGCCTCTTGGCGGTCATGGTGGTGGCCGGCGTGCTGCTCGCCGCCGGGGTCAAGAAGAACGCGCAGATCGACAATCTGAAGGGAGCCGACGTCGTCCCGGTCAACCTGACGGTGACGAAGTGCCTCGCCCTGGTCGGCGGAACGGGATCGAGTCCGGCCGGCTTCGAGTGCACCGGAACCTACCCCTACCGCGGCACCGCCTTCACCGAGGGTGTGCCCGGATCGGTCGACCTGCGGGTCGGCTCGACCGTCCACGGGATCATCGCCTCGGGCGACCCCGGGCTGTTCTCGACCCCGCGAGCGGTGGCCTCCGAGCAGGCCGGTGCGGCCCGTGCCGTGGTGCCGGCCGTGGTGCTCCTCCTGTCCGCCGCCGGGCTGGTCTGGGTCGTGCTGCGCCGGCGTCGGAGGGCGTCCCGGGCCTGAGGAATACGGTGCGGCGTGGAGGCCGCTCCTGACGCCGCGCTACCGTTGCGCATGGCCGCCGACCCGGACAAGCCCACACTCTCGGAGCGATTCACCCGAGCGGTGATCAAGGCCGACTCCAAGGAGCGCCCCGTCGACGAAGGTCCGCAGACGGTCGAGGAGCTCGAGGAAACCGTCGCCAGGATGGACGACAGGGAGCGCCTGATCGGACTGGCCGCGGCGCCGCTGGCCGGGGTCGTCGCCATTGTCGTCGTGAGCACCTACGGCTCGAAGGCCGGCAAGCCGGTCTCCTCCGTCGATTCCACCCTGGCTCTCGCCCTCTTCGGGCTGGCACTGGTGGCCCTGGCCTGTGCGTGGTTCCGCAAGCGGCTGTACCTCGGCATCGTCTTCGCCCTCTACGGACTGTCGATCTTCAATCTCCACTACTGGGGGTTCGGCGTCCCGTTCCTGCTGATCGGCTCGTGGTACCTGGTGCGCGCCTACCGCTTCCAGCAGAAGTTGAAACTGGCCAACGAGGACGGCGTCACCGGGCCCACCGGAACGGGCGGGACGGCGCGGAGGGCACAGCCGAACAAGCGCTATACACCACCGGTCACCGGACCGGCGAAGCCGACAAAGCCGGTCAAGCCGCCGAAGACCGACGACTGACCCCCGAACCGGTCGCGTGACCACACGGGTGACCCTGACGGGCACCGGCGTTCCCTCCACCGCGCCCGGCAGGGCCGGGCACGCTCGTGAGGACGGGTGACGTGAGCCTGCCGCTCGACGCCGGCCGGGCCACGTGCCTCCGCCTTGCCGAGGCCGGCGTGCATGCCGCCGACCTGGACGCGCCGTTCGTCGCCCACGTCCACTCCGACCACGTGGTGGACCTGGCGGACCTGGCCATGACCCGTTTGATCGAGCGGCCGCTCCGTCCGGACGGGCCACTGCCGGCGGTCTGCCCCGAGGAAGCGACGACCCGCTTCGTCGACCGCATGTTGGCACCGTTCGACGAGGACATCGCCCTACGCATGGCGCGCGTCGGCGCTGACGCGCCCGGGGTCGCCTGCACCACCTTCGCCCCCGCCTCGCAGCCCGAGGTGGTGTGGACGAGCGCCGACGGCACGGTCGTCGTGTCGGCGGTGGCCGTCCACCACGAGCCCGTGGACGCCGTGGCCTAGCGGGTGACACCGGACGGCGCCGTCTGGTGTCGGGGAACACCCGGGTGTGCGCGGAGGTGCAGTCGCTGGCGACGGGCGCCGAGGCCGCCGTCCACGAGGCGTGCCGCCGGACCGTCCCGGCCGATGCCTTCGCCGGGACGTTCATCGAGACGATCGTCAGCTACCACGCCGACACCGTGGAGCCCGGCGGTCTCGCTCAGCGGCCGGCGTGCCCCACCTGGTCCTCAGTCACCTCATTCCGGCACCGGACACCGAGGCCGAGACAGCGGCGTTCGAAGCCGACGTCCGCGCCTGCGGCCACACCGGCCGGGTGACCGTGGGGACGGACCCCGTCACGGTCGTCGTCGGGCGCGACTGAGGCCTCGGCCCGGCTCACGGGCGGGAGACAGTTCGCGTCGAACAACCCGGCGACCCGGTGGTCCGTGCTGCGGCACGATCTCGGCATTCTCCCCAAATCCCGGGCCTGACCAGGGATTTCCGTGTTGACGGTCGTCAACACATGTGCCGGGGCCCAGTTCACGCGTTGGTAACACTGCAGTGACCGTGCCGAAATCCCGACGCTGCATTGTGTGTCCCGGCAGAGCGAATCTGCCTGCCTTGGCTCCCGTCGTACCGCACCGCGAGGTACGGGACGACCGGGAAGCAGTCAACGCACGAGGCATCTGAGGAGAGGAGCACCCAGCAGTGCTAGCAGCAAACTTGGTTTACATTCCGTATCCGGCGTGGCTCAGTGCAGGGGACAACACGTGGCAGATGGTTGCCGCCACGTTCGTCGGTCTGATGAGCCTGCCGGCCCTGGCGGTGCTCTATGCGTCGCTCGTCCAGAAGAAGTGGGCGGTCAACGTCATGGCGATGATGTTCGCCGGATTCTCGATCGTCATGGTCTGTTGGTTCCTCTACGAGTACAAGATGGGCTTCGGCGCCAACTCGTGGGGAGGCGGCGTCAAGGGAGGCGTCCAGGAACAACTCGGGAGAGGTGGATGGACACAGTTCATCGACAACTTCTGGGGTAAGCCAGGACCGATATCGAGTCCGTTGGGTGAACAGGGCCAGGCGGTGTCCGCAGCGAACACCGTCATCCCGTTCCACTTCCCGACCGCGTCGCTGGCCTACTTCCAGTTCGTGTTCGCGGCCATCACCCCGCTCCTCTTCATGGGTAGTGTCCTCGGCCGGATCAAGTTCAGCGCCTGGTGCCTGCTGGTGCCGCTGTGGTCGACCTTCGTCTACAGCGTCAATGCCTTCCTCCTCTGGGGTGGCGGCTACTTCGCCCAGGAGGGTGCGCTCGACTACTCAGGTGGGTACGTGATCCACATGTCCGCCGGTGTGTCCGGCTTCGTGGCGGCCTGGGTCCTCGGACCACGACTGGCACGTGACCGACAGCACGCCATCCCGAACAACCTGATCATGGCCGGGGTCGGTGCCGGCATCCTGTGGCTCGGCTGGAACGGCTTCAACGGTGGTGACCCGTACTACGCAGGTGCGGACGCCGCAGCTGCCGTAGTCAACACCAACCTGGCCACCGCCACCGGTGTGATCGTCTGGATCGCTCTGGACGCCTGGCTCTCCAAGGAGAAGAAGCCCACCTTCCTCGGTGGTGTCAACGGCATGATCTGCGGCCTGGTGGGGATCACCCCCTGCGCAGGCTGGGTCAACGGACAGGGCGCCATCTACATCGGCGCCATCTGCACCGTCGTCGTGTGGTTCGCCTGGAACTTCCTCTCCAAGGTGCGCCCCTTCTCCAAGGTGGACGACGCCCTCGGTGTCATCTACACGCACGGTATGGCCGGCCTCCTCGGTGGCCTCCTGCTCGGCGTGTTCGCCGATCCGGGAATGATCCAGTACCCCTGCGGTGCGGCCTCGGTCCCGCTGACTTATGCGCCGACGTCGACGGCCTGCGTGCCGTTCAGCGTCAGCGGCCTGATCTACACGGGCTCGGCACACCAGCTGTGGGAACAATTCCGGGCGGCCGTGTGGGTCATCCTCTGGTCCGCCGTGATCACCTTCATCCTCATGAAGCTCATCGGTCTCGTCCTCCGTGGCGCCCGGTACAGCGACGAGGTCCTCGAGGTCGGCGACCTGGCCATCCACGGCGAGGAGGCGTTCCCGACCGAGACCCTCGGTGAGCGGGTGGGTGCCTTCGCCATGGCCGGTGAGGCCAGCGCCGCCAAACAGCGACTCCAGCCAAGCGAGGAGGAACCGGTGTGACCGGGCCCTCACCGGCACTGCCGGCAGCTGACTGGACATCATCAGGTACGACAAGGAGACAAGCAGCATGAAACTGATCGTGGCGGTGCTCAAGCCGTTCAAGTTGGACGAAGTCAAGGAGGCCCTCAAGGCCCTCGGCATCCACGGGATGACGCTCACGGAGGCACAGGGCTTCGGCCGCCAACGGGGCCACACCGAGGTCTACCGGGGGGCGGAGTACGAGGTCGAGTTCGTGCCGAAGATCCGGCTCGAGGTCGTCGTCGACGATGCCCAGGTGGATGACGTGGCCAACGCCATCGTCGATGTCGCCGGCACCGGGAAGATCGGTGACGGGAAGGTGTGGATCCTTCCGGTCGAGGAGATCATCCGGGTCCGGACCGGCGAGCGGGGAGCCGAGGCCCTCTAGGCGACGGCCCCCACATGGGCCGCTGGGCCCAGCAGACCCTGCCGGGGGAAGCCCCCCTCTCCCCGGCAGTCATACCCGTCGGATCCCCCCTCCGACGGTCGAACAGCACGAGTGGCCGGCCCGATGGGGTCGGCCACTCGTCGCGTCCGCGATGCGGCGTGGGCGGCGGAAGGCCACGGCGCCGGCCCGGTCGTCGGGGCGGCCGCGCCCAGCCGGTGAGGCGAGCCGTCCGGCCGGTGATGGATTCAGGCAGGTGAGGTGTTCAGCCGGCCTGGCGGCGCACGGCCTCCGCCGCAGCCTCCGCTGTGGCGGCGTCACCCAGGAACCCGTGGGACACGACGCCGAGCTCGCCGTCGAAGACGTAGCGATAGGGGATGCCCGTCGGGATCTCGAGGTCGACGATGTCGTCGTCGCCGATGCCCTCGATGTGCTTGCGCAGGGCCCGCAGGCTGTTGCCGTGGGCGACGACCAGCACGCCGCCGCCCCGGGCGCCCTCGGCCAGGAGGTCGGGTACGAGGGCGTCCGCCCAGTAAGGGACGGTGCGGGCGACCACGTCGGCAAGGCACTCGGTGAGCGGGAGGGAGTCCGTGGGCACGTCGCGGTAGCGGGGGTCACCGGCCGGGTCGTGGGCGTCGCCACGCTCGACGGGGGGTGGTGGAAAGGCATAGCTCCGTCGCCACTCCTTCACCTGGGCCTCGCCGTGCTCGGCTGCCGTCTCCTTCTTGTTGAGCCCCTGCAGCGCCCCGTAGTGACGCTCGTTGAGCCGCCAGTGGCGCCGCACGGGCAGCCAGGGCCGACCGGCTGCGTCGAGCGCGAGGTCTGCCGTCCGGATCGCCCGTGTCAGCACGGACGTGTGGACCACCCGCAGGTCGAGGCCGTCGGCGGCGAGCAGTTCGCCCGCGCCCCGCGCCTCCTCCTCACCCAGAACCGAGAGGTCGACGTCGTACCACCCGGTGAAGAGGTTCTCGGCGTTCCAGAGCGATTGGCCGTGACGGAGCAGCACCAACTGGGGCATGGATCGAGCGTATCCCGGGTCCTGGCGGTGAATAGTCACAAGAATTGTGCAGAAAACTTGCTATAGAGGCACTCAAGTTTGCTATAGTTGTCCATGGAGACAGAGGCCCCAGGGCTCGTCGGGAGTACCGGCGGTCCGGCCGACGGCTCCGCCGAAAGGCAGGGCGCACCAGTCGAGGGCGCCGAGGCGCCGGAGCAGTAGCAGCACCGGCATCCCGGACACAGCAGTAACCACACGAGGAAGCAACGCAAGCCCCGGGCCCGCAGAGGGCGAGGGAGTAGGAGGCAAGGACATGGCCAAGGCCGTAGGTATCGATCTCGGGACCACCAACTCGGTGGTCGCCGTACTGGAGGGTGGCGAGCCCGTCGTCATCCCCAACGCCGAGGGCGGGCGCACCACGCCGTCCGTGGTCGGCTTCGCCAAATCCGGCGAGGTCCTCGTCGGTGAGGTGGCCAAGCGTCAGGCCATCACCAACCCCGACCGGACCATCCGTTCGGTCAAGCGCCACATGGGCAGCGGCTGGACGGTCGACATCGACGGCAAGGACTACACGCCCCAGGAGATCTCGGCCCGCATCCTGGGCAAGCTGAAGCGGGACGCCGAGGCGTTCCTGGGCGACACCGTCACCCAGGCCGTGATCACGGTCCCGGCCTACTTTGACGACGCCCAGCGCACCGCCACCAAGGAGGCCGGTGCGATCGCCGGACTCGAGGTGCTCCGCATCATCAACGAGCCCACCGCGGCCGCACTGGCCTACGGGCTCGACAAGGAGGGCGCCGACCAGACCGTCCTCGTCTTCGACCTCGGTGGTGGCACGTTCGACGTGTCTGTGCTCGACATCGGCGACGGCGTCTTCGAGGTGAAGTCCACCTCCGGTGACTCCAAGCTCGGCGGCGACGACTGGGACCAGAAGATCATCGACTGGCTCGTCAAGTCGTTCAAGGACACGGAAGGTGTCGACCTGTCCACCGACAAGATGGCCACACAGCGACTGCAGGAGGCCGCCGAGAAGGCGAAGATCGAGCTGTCCTCGGTCCAGGAGACCCAGATCAACCTGCCGTTCATTACGGCCACGTCCGAGGGGCCCAAGCACCTCGACGTCAAGCTGACGCGGGCCCAGTTCAACGAGCTGACCGCCGATCTGGTCGAGCGGTGCAAGGGTCCCTTCGACCAGGCCATCGCCGACTCCGGCCTGTCCAAGTCCGACATCGACCATGTGGTCCTCGTCGGCGGGTCCACCCGCATCCCCGCGGTCCAGGACCTGGTCCAGTCGCTGACCGGCAAGGAGGCCCACAAGGGCGTCAATCCGGACGAGGTCGTCGCCATCGGCGCCGCCGTCCAGGCGGGCGTGCTGAAGGGTGAGGTCAAGGACGTCCTGCTGCTCGACGTGACCCCGCTGTCGCTGGGCATCGAGACGAAGGGCGCGGTCATGCACCGCCTCATCGAGCGCAACACCACCATCCCCACCAAGCGCAGCGAGGTGTTCACCACCGCCGACGACAACCAGCCGTCGGTCGAGGTCCACGTCCTCCAGGGTGAGCGGGAGATGGCGATGTACAACAAGACGCTCGGCAAGTTCCAGCTCGTCGACCTCCCGCCGGCCCCTCGCGGTGTTCCGCAGATCGAGGTCACGTTCGACATCGACGCCAACGGGATCGTTCACGTGTCGGCCAAGGACCGGGCCACCGGCAAGGAGCAGTCGATGACCATCACCGGCCAGTCCTCGCTGGCCAAGGACGACATCGAGCGCATGGTGAAGGACGCCGAGGCCCACGCCGAGGACGATCGCAAGCGCAAGGAGGAGGCCGAGGTCCGCAACAACGCCGACTCGCTCGTCTACCAGACCGAGAAGCTCTTGAAGGACCAGGGCGAGAAGTTCGAGGGTGACGAGAAGGAGAAGGTCGAGACGGCGCTGACCAGCCTCAAGGAGGCCCTGGCGGGCACCGATGTCGAGGCCATCAAGACCTCGACCGAGACCCTCCTGACCGCCAGTCAGTCGTTCAGCCAGCGACTCTACGAGGAGGCCGCCAAGGAGAGCGCGGCGGCCCCCGGTGGCGAGGTGCCGGCCGACGAGGCGAACGACGACGAGGTCGTCGACGCCGAGATCGTCGACAACGAGGGCTGATCGCCGATGACGTTCGGAGACGAGCCACGCAATAGTGGCGACGGCGACGGGACGGGGGCCGGTACGGCCTCCGTCCCCGACCCCGACGACATGCAGGGCGATGACGCCGTCGTCGACGGCGAGGTGCTCGACGACGATGCACCAGCTGAAGTCGACGAAGGCGATGCCACGGCGGCCGATGCCGCAGAGGCCGACCCACTCGAGGTGGCGCAAGCTGAGCGGGACGAGTACCTCGACTCGCTGCGAAGGCTGCAGGCCGAATTCGAGAACTACAAGAAGCGAGTCAGCAAGCAGCAGTCCGACCAGTCGTCCCGCGCCGCGGCGTCGCTGGTCGAGAAGCTCCTGCCTGTGCTCGATGCGCTCGACCTGGCGACCGACCACGTCGGCGACGCCGGGACGGACGAGGCGAAGGCCCTGGTGGCGGCCTCCGGGCTGCTGCACGGGGTCCTCGAGAAGGAGGGCCTGGAGCGCGTCGACCCGCAGGGCGAGGAGTTCGACCCGACAGCCCACGAGGCGGTAGCGCACCAGCCGGCGCCGGAGGGCACCGAGGCCACGGCGTCGGGTGAGCCACGGGTGGCCCAGGTCATGCGGGCCGGTTACCGCTGGCACGGCACCGTGGTCCGACCGGCCATGGTGATGGTCGAGGGCTGAGCCCTCGGAGGACGCGACAACACGGACGAGACGGAAGCGCAGACAGAGAAGAGACACGGTGGCGCCGCAACGCGAATGGTTCGAGAAGGACTACTACAAGACCCTCGGGGTACCGAGCACGGCTACGCCGAAGGAGATCACCAGCGCCTACAGGAAGCTGGCCAAGAAGCACCACCCGGACACCAACCCCGGGGACGACGAGCTCTTCAAGGAGATCTCGGCGGCCTACGACGTCCTGGGTGACGCCGACAAGCGCAAGGAGTACGACGAGGTCCGCACCATGGGACCGGCGGCGGGGGGATTCCCGGGTGGCTTCGGTGGTGGGGGCTTCGGTGGTGGCGGCGCCAACTACCGGGTGGAGGACGCCGGCGACTTCGGCGACCTGTTCGGTGGCCTCTTCGGTCGCGGGCGCCGTGGTGGTCAGGCCGGCCCCCAGCGCGGTGCCGACGTCGAGACCGAACTGCACCTCACCTTCGAGGACGCCATCCGCGGGGTGACCACCTCGGTCAACGTCACGACCGACGCACGGTGCCACACCTGCTCGGGGTCCGGGTCCGCTCCCGGCACCCGACCCGACACGTGCCACCGCTGCGGCGGCACCGGTTCGCTGCAGGACAACCAGGGGATGTTCTCCCTCAGCCAGATCTGCCCGCAGTGCAGTGGGCGGGGCACCATCGTGACCCATCCCTGCCCGACCTGTTCGGGCAGTGGGATCGAGCACCGCAACCGCTCGGTCAAGGTGCGCCTCCCCGCCGGCGTCGAGGACGGTGCCCGGATCCGCGTCAAGGGGCGCGGTGCGGCGGGCAAGGGCGGTGGCCCGGCCGGCGACCTCTACGTGATCGCCCGCGTCGGACGCCACAGCATCTTCGGGCGCAAGGGCCGCAACCTCACACTGATCGTCCCGGTCGGCTTCGCCGAGGCCGCCCTCGGCACCACGCTCACCGTGCCGACCCTCGATGCGTCCGTGACCCTGCGCGTGCCGGCCGGCACGCCGTCGGGCAGGACCTTCCGGGTCAAGGGCCGGGGTGTGCCCGGGGGCAAGAAGTCGGCCACCGGCGACCTCCTGGTGACTGTTGAGGTCGCCGTCCCGGCAGAGCTCACCGACGAGCAGCGTGCGGCAGTCGAGGAGCTGGCCAAGGTCATCGAACCGCCGTCACGCACGTCGCTGGGGGTGTGAGATGGCCGATGAACTTCGCGACCGCGCCGTCTATGTGATCTCGGTCGCCGCCGAGCTCGCCGGGGTGCACCCCCAGACGTTGCGCGTCTACGAGCGCAAGGGCCTGCTCGACCCGAGCCGGACCCAGGGTGGCAGCCGCCGCTTCTCGGAGCAGGACCTCGATCGGCTGCGTCAGATCCAGCACCTCACCAATGAGGGCCTCAACCTGGAGGGCGTCCGCCGCGTGCTCGAGCTCCAGGACGAGGTCGCCCGACTCCGGCGCGAACTCGAGACGACCCGGTCCGCCGCCCGCGAGGCGGTGGCCGTGACCCACCGCCAGTACCGCAGGGACCTGGTGCCGCTGTCCCAGCTGCCAGTCCCGACCCGCACGACACGACGACCCCCTCACGGAAACGGAGGCTCCCGATGAGCCTGAACCCCGAACGCTGGACGCTGAAGACCCAGGAGGCGCTGGCCGCCGCCGTCGAGCGCGCCCGCGACGCCTCGAACGCCGAGGTGACCCCCGACCACCTGCTGGCCGCCGTACTCGACCAGACCGACGGGATCGCCGCCCCCATCCTGGCCCGCGTCGGCGTGGAGCCCGCGGTGGTCCGGGCCCGCATCGGTGACCAGCTGAGCCGGCTCCCCCAGGCCTTCGGCGGGGCCGAGCCCACCATCGACCGCGCACTGCGTGAGACCCTCGAGGCCGCTGACCGCCAGCGCATCGACATGGGCGACGAGTACCTGTCCGTCGAGCACGTACTGCTGGCACTGGCCGACCACTTGGGCGTCGAGCGCGACGCCTTGTTGACGGCGCTGCGCGACGTGCGGGGCAGCCACCGGGTCACGTCGCAGAACCCCGAGGAGACCTTCCAGGCCCTCGAGAAGTACGGCCGGGACCTGACCGCCCTGGCCCGCCAGGGGAAGATGGACCCGGTCATCGGCCGGGACGAGGAGGTCCGGCGGGTGATCCAGGTGTTGTCACGCCGCACCAAGAACAACCCGGTCCTGATCGGCGAGCCGGGCGTGGGCAAGACCGCCATCGTCGAGGGACTGGCGCAGCGCATCGTGGAGGGCGACGTTCCCGAGGGCCTGCAGGGCAAGCGGGTGATCAGCCTCGACATGGGGTCGATGATCGCCGGTGCCAAGTACCGCGGTGAGTTCGAGGAGCGCCTGAAGGCTGTCCTCAAGGAGATCGTGGACGCCGAGGGTGAGGTCATCACCTTCATCGACGAGCTCCACACGATCGTGGGGGCCGGCGCGGCCGAGGGGGCGATGGACGCCGGCAACATGATCAAGCCGATGCTGGCCAGGGGTGAGCTCCGTCTCATCGGCGCCACCACCCTGGACGAGTACCGGAAGTACATCGAGAAGGACGCGGCACTCGAGCGGCGGTTCCAGCAGGTGTTCGTGCCGCCGCCGTCCGTGCCCGACACCATCGCCATCCTGCGCGGCCTGAAGGAGCGCTACGAGGTCCACCACGGCGTCCGCATCCAGGACGCGGCGCTGGTCGCCGCGGCCGTGCTGTCCGACCGATACGTGACCGGGCGGTTCCTTCCCGACAAGGCCATCGACCTGATGGACGAGGCGGCCAGCCGCCTGCGGATCGAAATCGACTCGATGCCCACCGAGCTCGATGTCGTCACCCGCCGGCTGCGCCAGCTCGAGATCGAGCGCATGGCCCTGGCCAAGGAGACCGACCCGGCGTCGGCCGACCGGCTCGCCAAGCTGGACGAGGAGATGGCCAACCTGACCGAGGAGTCGTCGGCCATGACCGCGCACTGGCAGGCCGAGAAGGAGGCCATCGGCACCATCCAGTCGCTCAAGACCCAGCTCGAGCAGGCGCGCTCCGATGCCGAGCGGCTCGGGCGCGAGGGCGACCTGGCCGCCGCCTCGGAGATCACCTACGGCGTGGTGCCCGACCTCGAGCGCCAGGTCGAAGGGGCCACGGCCGCCCTCGACGACCTGCAGCGGGACCAGCGCTTCCTCAAGGAGGAGGTCGACGCCGAGGACGTTGCCGAGGTGGTCAGCCGCTCGACGGGCGTGCCCGTGAGCCGGCTGCTCGAGGGCGAGGTGGAGAAGCTCGTGCGCATGGAGGACGCCCTGCACGCCCGGGTGGTCGGGCAGGACGAGGCCGTGTCGGCCGTGTCGAACGCCATCCGCCGCAGCCGTGCCGGGCTGTCCAACCCCGACCGGCCGATCGGGTCGTTCCTCTTCATGGGTCCGACCGGCGTGGGCAAGACCGAACTCGCCCGTGCCCTGGCCGAGTTCCTGTTCGACGATGCCCGGGCCATGGTCCGCATCGACATGAGCGAGTACATGGAGCGGCACTCCGTGGCCCGACTCGTCGGTGCACCCCCCGGCTACGTGGGCTACGAGGAAGGTGGGCAGCTCACCGAGGCCGTCCGTCGCCGGCCCTACGCCGTGGTGCTGCTCGACGAACTGGAGAAGGCGCACCCCGACGTCTTCAATACGCTCCTCCAGGTCCTGGAGGACGGACGCCTGACCGACGGCCAGGGTCGAACGGTCGACTTCACGAACACCGTGCTGATCATGACGTCGAACATCCCGGGGGAGCCGGTCGAGTACTTCAAGCCCGAGTTCGTCAACCGGATCGACGAGATCGTCCGCTTCCACAATCTGACAGAGGCCGACCTCAACCGGATCGTGTCCATCCAGTTCCAGGGGCTGCGCAGTCGGTTGGCCGAGCGTCGCCTGTCACTCCAGGTCACCCCGGCTGCGGAACAGCTGTTGGCCCACAACGGGTTCGACCCCGACTTCGGCGCCCGACCGCTGCGGCGGGTGATCCAACGCCAGGTCGAGGACCCGCTGGCCCTCGCCCTGCTCGAGGGTCGCTACCTCGAGGGGTCGACGGTCGTCGTCGACGACAGGGACGGGGCGATCGTCCTGCTGTGAGCGTGGGCCGGACGGGTCGGCCGCCCGGGCCGTCCGGCTCAGGTCCGGGTGGTGGCGGCCGATCCGGCCGTGTCGGCGACCGCGCAGAACAAGGCCGAGGCACAGCTGACGGCGGCGGCGGCCACCGTGCCGTCCTGCAGGACCGGCTGCGGTGCCGACCAGGTGCCCGACCGCCAGACCGACACCGACCCGTCCGACCGGGCGACGAGGCACCGGCTGGCCGTGGGGCACGAGACCGAGAACGTGAGCGTGGCCGAATCCGGCATGGGTTGTGCGGGGGACCACGACGACCCGTTCCAGAGGATCGCGTGGCCCGTCAGGTCCACGGCCATGCAGAACTTCGCCGTGGGGCACGACACCGAGTGGAGTAGTGACTGACCCGGCGACGCCTGCCGGGTCCACGTCTGACCGTCGAAGGTGGCGATGTTGCCGGTCGCCGACACGACCACGCAGAAGGTGGGCGAGGCGCACGAGACGTTCTGCACCGGCTTGTCGGCGGTGCCGTCGTCGACCTCGGCGTCGTGACCCCAGGTGGTGCCGTCGAAGATGGTGGCCACACCGGCCGTGTTGACGGAGGCGCAGAACGCGGGCGACGTGCACGACACCTGGTACTGGCCGCCGGTCGGGCCCGTTGGCGCCGGGCCGACCGCGGCTGCCGTCGTCCACGTGCTGCCGTTGAAGACCACGGCGAGCTGACCGTTGAGTGCGACGCAGAACGTCGACGAGGTGCACGACACCGAGTTGAGGGTGCCTCCCGGCGCGGCCGGCTCGGGAGGTGTCCATCGGGTCCCGTTCCAGAGCACGGCGTTGCCCGTCCCGTCGACGGCGGCGCAGAACGAGGGTGTCGGGCATGAGACGCCGTAGAAGCCGGCGTTGGCGCTGCCCACCGAGGCGGGCTCCGTCCGGGAGACCGTCCAGGCCGAGGTCCCGGTCGTGGTCGTCGCCGAAGAGCCGCTGCTACCACAGGCGGCGAGGCATGCGGCGGCCACGAGCACGGCGGCCAGTGCAGCTGCTCGTCGGGCGTGCCCGTGGGGTCGTCCTCGATGGTCCATGCGTCCGTTCCGGTCGATCGTCGTCGTGCCCCGTCCCGGCGCGGTCTCCGAGGGGGACCGGGGGCCGGGCAGGGCCTCATCAGGGAATTCGGCACGTCGGGCGTCCAGCTGTAGCCGAGGGGTCGGCGGGTCGCCCCTGCAGGGGAGGGACGTCCGGTGGAAGAACGCGTCGGAAGGCTCCCGTCCCGGGGGCACCCCTCGGAAGGCCCCCGGCCACCGGGGTACACTGGTGCGTAATCCGCATCCGCAACGGAGGAGAGACGCGTGCCGGCAACCGTCGTCGTCGGGACCCAGTGGGGTGATGAGGGCAAGGGCAAGCTCACCGACCTCCTCGCCAAGGAGATGGAGGTGGTCGTCCGCTACCAGGGCGGCCACAACGCCGGGCACACGATCGTGGTCGACGGCGAGACCTTCGCTCTCCAACTGGTGCCCAGCGGGATCCTCTATCCCCACATCACCCCGGTGATCGGCAACGGCGTCGTGGTCGACCCGACGGTGCTACTCGCCGAGGTGGACGTCCTCGAGTCCAAGGGCATCGACACCTCGAAACTGCTGGTCAGCGGCAATGCCCACCTGATCATGCCGTACCACCACGAGCTCGATCAGCTGGCCGAGCGGTACCTGGGCAAGAACAAGCTCGGCACCACCAAGCGCGGCATCGGCCCCGCCTACGCCGACAAGTCGTCGCGCGTGGGCCTCCGGGTCCAGGACCTGCTCGACCCGAAGATCTTCCGCCAGAAGCTGGATGTGGTCCTGAAGGAGAAGAACCAGGTACTCGCCAAGGTCTACAACCGGCTGCCCCTGTCGGCCGACGACATCTGCGGCCTCTACCTCGACCAGCTCGCTCCCCGGATCGCCCCGATGGTGGCCGACACGGTGGGTCTGGTCCACGAGTCGCTCGAGCGGGGCGCCAACGTCCTGCTCGAGGGTGCCCAGGCCACCTTCCTCGACCTCGACCACGGCACGTACCCGTTCGTCACCTCGTCCAACCCGGTGGCAGGCGGGGCCTGCACCGGTGCCGGCGTGGGCCCGCGGTACATCGACGCGGTCATCGGCATCGCCAAGGCCTACGTGACACGGGTGGGCAGCGGTCCGTTCCCCACCGAGCTGACCGACGAGATCGGCGACACCCTTGTCGACCGAGGCCACGAGTACGGGGTCAACACCGGCCGCCGCCGCCGGCCGGGTTGGTTCGACGCCGTCATGATGCGCCAGGCCGTCCGCCTCAACTCCCTCTCCGAGGTGGCACTCACCAAGCTCGACGTGCTCGACAGCTTCGACACCGTGAAGGTCTGCGTGGCCTACGAGGCGAACGGCGAGCGCTTCACGCATCCGCCGTACCACCAGTCGGTGTTCCACCAGGTCACGCCTATCTACGAGGAGCTGCCGGGGTGGAAGACGGACATCTCCGCGGCCACCGAGATCGGTGACCTGCCGCAGGCCGCCCGTGACTACGTGCACTTCCTGGCCGAGCAGATCGGCGTGCCGGTACGACTCGTAGGGGTGGGACCGGGTCGTGAGCAGTTCGTGCGCTTTGCCGCATGAGCGAGGGGTCCTCCTCGGCTGCGACACCGGGACCGGTACGCACGGTCTGCGTCGTCGGCTCGGGCGGGCGTGAGCACGCACTCGCCGCGGTACTGGCCCGCACCGCCGATGTGGTCGTCACGCCCGGCAACCCCGGGATCACCGGACGCTCGCCGGAGGGTCACTCGCTGACCAGCACCTCGACCTCCGCCGAGGACCTCGACGCCGACCTCTTCGTCATCGGCCCCGAGGTGCCGCTGGTCGACGGCCTGGCCGACCGGCTGCGGGCCCAGGGCAAGCTGGTCTTCGGGCCCGGAGCCGACGGTGCACGCATCGAGGGCTCCAAGGCGTTCATGAAAGAACTGCTCGCCGAGGCAGGGGTGCCGACGGCCCGGTTCGGGGTGTTCACCGAGGTGGGGCCGGCCGTCGAGTTCCTGCGCTCACTCGACGGTCCGTGGGTGGTCAAGACCGACGGTCTGGCGGCCGGCAAGGGCGTGCTGGTCACCGACACGCTGGCCGAGGCCGAGGCTGACGTCGCCGCCAAGCTGTCGGGTGACAGCTTCGGCGAGGCCGGGCAGCAGGTGGTCATCGAGGAGGGCCTGACCGGACCGGAGTGCTCGCTGCTGGTGCTGTGCGACGGCCGCCGGCTGGCACCACTCGCCCCGGCCCAGGACTTCAAGCGCCGGGACGACGACGGCGGTGGGCCGAACACCGGGGGGATGGGCGCCTACTCGCCGGTGCCGTCCGTCGACGACGCCCTGGTGGACGAGCTGGTGGCCGAGGCGGTGGCACCGCTGGTCGAGGCCCTCTGCGCCCGCGGCATCGACTACCGCGGCGTCCTCTACGCAGGCCTGATGCTGACGCCGTCGGGCCCGAAGGTCCTCGAGTTCAACGTCCGCTTCGGCGACCCGGAGACCCAGGTCGTCCTCCCCCGGTACGAGGGCGATCTCGCGGCACTGCTGGCCGAGGTGGCGGCAGGCGCGCTCGTCACCACGCCGCGCTTCGCCCCCGACCCGGCCGTCTGTGTGGTCCTCGCCTCCGAGGGCTATCCGGAGTCCCCGCGGACGGGCGACCCGATCGTCGGACTCGAGGCGGCCGGGGACCTTCCCGGCGTGACCGTCTTCCATGCGGGCACGGCGGTCGGTGCGGACGCAGACGGCGTGGTGACCGCCGGTGGGCGAGTCCTCGGGGTGACCGCCCTGGGCGGGACGCTGAAAGAGGCCCGCGACCGGGCCTTCGCCGGGGTGGCCGTCATCTCCTGGCCCGGCATGCAGTACCGCTCCGACATCGCCCGGCTGGCTGCCGACGAGGCCGCCGCCCTCCCGACCGACGTGAAAGTAGAGGCTGCCCGATGATCCCCCGTTACGCCCCGAAGGAGATGGCTGCACTCTTCTCCGACGAGGCCCGGTTCGCCATGTGGCTCCGGGTCGAGCTGCTCGCCACCGACGGCTGGGTGGAGGTCGGTGACGTGCCCGCGGACGCCGCCGAGTACTGCCATGCCCACGCCCCCGAGGTCGATGCGGCGTTCGTCGACGCCGTGGCCGAGCGGGAGCGGGTGACCGACCACGACGTGGCGGCATTCGTCGACGTGGTCCAGGAGGCCATCGGGCAGCCCCAGGGATCATGGATCCACTACGGCCTGACGTCGTCCGACGTGGTCGACACCGCACTGTGCGCCACGCTCACGCGGGCCGCCGACCTGCTGATCGAGGCCGGCACCGAACTGGTCGGCGCGTGCAAGTCACGGGCGCTGGAGTCGATCGACGTGCCGGTCACGGGGCGGACCCACGGCATGCACGCCGAGCCCACGACCTTCGGCGCCAAGTTCGCCCTCTGGGCCCTCCAAGCCGACCGCGACGTGCAGCGACTGCGGGCCGCCCGCCAACGGGTGGCCGTGGGGAAGATGTCGGGCGCCGTCGGCACGTTCTCCAACATCGACCCCCGGGTCGAGGCGCACGTGTGCTCGGCGCTCGGCCTCGTGCCGGTGCCTGCCACCCAGGTGGTCGCCCGCGACCGGCACGCGGAGTTCCTGTGGGCCTGCGCCTCGGTGGGCGCCACGATCGAGCAGATCGCCACCGAGATCCGCCACTTGGCCCGTAGCGAACTGGGCGAGGTGGAGGAGCCGTTCAAGCCGGGCCAGAAGGGCAGTTCGGCCATGCCCCACAAGAGAAATCCGATCCTGTCCGAGCGGCTCTGCGGTCTGGCCCGTGTGCTGCGCGGCTACCTGTCGGCCGGGCTCGAGGACGTCGCTCTCTGGCACGAGCGGGACATCTCCCACAGCTCGGTCGAACGGGTCGTGCTGCCCGACGCCAGCATGCTCACGCTGTACATGCTGCAGAAGACGACGGGACTGGTGCGGGGACTGGTCCTCCACCCCGAGCGGGCGCTGGCCACGCTGACCGAGGGCAGCCACGGCCTGGTCTTCAGCCAGTCGGTGCTGCTCGCCCTGGTCAGCGGCGGCCTCAGTCGGGACGCCGCCTACCGGATCGTCCAACGCGACGCCCGGACCGCATGGGAGGAGAGCCGCAGCTTCCGCGCCGTCCTCGACGCCGATCCCGAGGTGACGCTCGCGCCCGAGGACCTCGACGCCGCCTTCGACCTGTCCCGCACTCTGCGCCATGTCCACCGATTCACCGATGCCCTGGAGGAGCTCGCCCCATGACCCAGTCGCCACTGCCACTGATCTCGTCCGGGAAGGTCCGCGAACTGTACGACGCCGGCGACAACCGGCTCCTGATGGTGGCGTCGGACCGCATCTCCGCCTTCGACGTGATCATGGAGGAGCCGATCCCGGACAAGGGCCGGGTACTCACGGCCATGACGGCGGCGTGGCTCGAGGAGCTCGCCGACCTGGCCCCCAACCATCTGATCAGCGCGGACACCGACGACTTCCCCGAGGGAGCGGCGGAGCTGCCGGGTGGCCCCGGCTACCTGGCCGGCCGGACGATGTTGGTTCATCGTGCCGAGATGCTCGACATCGAGTGCATCGTGCGCGGCTACCTTGCCGGTTCGGCCTACAGGGAGTACCAGCGCGACGGCACGGTCCACGGCATGGCGATGCCGGCCGGCCTGCTCCATGCCCAGGCGCTGCCCGAGCCCATCTTCACCCCCTCCACCAAGGCCACCGAAGGGCACGACCTCAACATCGGCATGGCCGAGGCGATCGACATCGTCGGCCGGGAGGCCGCAGAGGCCGCGTCGGAACTGTGCCTGGCGGCCTATTCGCGGGCGGCGGCCCGGGCCGAGGAGCAGGGCATCGTGATCTGCGACACCAAGTTCGAGCTCGGGTACATCGACGGCAAGCTGTCGCTGTGCGACGAGGTGCTCACGCCGGACTCGTCCCGCTTCTGGCCTGCCGACGACTGCGCGCCGGGCACCAACCCACCCTCGTTCGACAAGCAGCCCCTCCGGGACTGGCTCGAGGCCCAGCCGTGGGACAAGCAGGCGCCTCCGCCCGCGCTGCCCCCGGAGATCGTGGAGGCCACCTCCACCCGGTACGTTTCGGCCTACGAGCGGGTCTGCGGGCGGTCACTGACCGACTGGTACGGTGCCTGACATGGCCGACACCCGACAGTTCTCGGTGCAGGTCGAGGTCCTCCTGCGCGACGGCATCGCCGATCCCCAGGGGGCGACGATCGAACGGGCCCTGCCCGCGCTGGGCCTCGAGGGGGTCACGGCGGTGCGGGCCGGCAAGTCGTTCCGGTTCGACCTGGCCGCCACCGACGAGTCGGATGCCCTGGCGCAGGCCAGCGTGGTGGCGGACCGACTGCTCGCCAATCCGGTCATCGAGGAGTCCCAGGTGACGGTGCGACCCGCCGGGACTGCCGCCTGATGGCCCCCAGGGTCGGGGTCGTCCTCTTTCCGGGAACCAACTGCGAGTACGACGCGCTCCACGCCGTGGAGCGGTTGGGCGGCACGGCGGAGCTGCTGTGGCACGGCGCAACATCCGCGTCCGGCTACGACGCGCTCATCCTGCCGGGCGGCTTCGCCCACGGCGACTACCTGCGGCCGGGCGCCATCGCCCGGTTCTCGCCGGTCATGGACGCCGTCGCGGCCTTCGCCTCCGAGGGCGGACCCGTGGTGGGGATCTGCAACGGCTTCCAGGTACTGACCGAGGCGGGCCTGCTGCCGGGTGCCCTGCAGAAGAACCGTGGACTCCGCTTCGTCTGCGCGACGACGACCCTCCGGGTCGAACGCGATGACACCGCGCTGACGGCCGGCGTGCCCGTCGGCACCGAGCTCGCCATCCCGATCAACCACTTCGAGGGCAACTACACCTGCGACGCGGCCACCTTGGCCGAGCTGCGGGACGAGGGCCGGATCGTGCTGCGCTACGTCGACAACCCGAACGGGTCGGTCGACGACATCGCCGGGGTGTGCAACGCCGGGCGGAACGTGGTGGGGCTCATGCCTCACCCGGAGCGGGCCTCGGACCCCCTGCTCGGGTCGGAGGACGGCATCGTGCTGCTGCAGGCACTGTTGCGCACGGCCGCCACGCCCGCGCCGGTCGGCTGAGCATCGGCCGACCCGGTCGGCGGCAGACCGGGCAGCTCATGGCCTCAGGCCGCACGGCGGGTGTTGCGGGCTGTCCCGAGCGGAGGCGAGTGTGCGTACCGGTCCTCGAGGACGGCGGTGGCGACGCCTCGGAGCTTCCAGCCGAAGATCCGGTTCGTCGCCATGGCGCCGCGCCGCGAGGGAACTCAGCCCCGCGAGCGCGGGATCTTGGCCTGCTGGAGCACCGAGGCGCTCACCCCGACGGTCCGCCACGCCGAGTACGAGATGCCCTTCCGCTCGCCGTACTGGCGGGCGACCTTGATGAAGCTCTTCTCGAGGGCGGCGAGATCCACGACGTCGTCACTGTGGGCCAACTCGGCCTCGAGACGCTGCTTCTCCTCCACCAGGTGGAGCCGGTTCAGTGGCTCCGACTCCGGCAGGGCGGCCTCGATCGTGGCCAGCCGCTTGCGGATGGAGTCCGGGGTGCGCTTGCGACCGCGCCGGGGCTTCGTCGACTCGAGCGCCTCGAGGTACTGCCGGACGATCCGGCCCTCCTCGCGACCCTTGGCCAGCGCCGCCTTGTGCTCGGTCGACATGGGGGTCTTCTTGCGGGCTTTTGTGGGGGTAGCAGCTGACATGTTCTCACGGTTCCTGAGTCGAGTATTTATGACAAATGGCAACAGTACAACATCCGTAATGGTAGTAAGCATCGTAGTGCCACATCGCGGATACCGGGACATGATTGGTTGCTGAACAGTCGTTCCTCCGGAGCGACATCATGCAACCTCCCGTTGCCGGCGTGGTACACCAGCGGAGGAATCCCGTGGTGACGGCGCCACTATGCACCGGGGGTTGTGCGTCGGGAGGGGGGAACGACGGCTCACGGAATGCCGCAAATGCGAGGGGAGCAGACCCTTGACAACCCCGAGTGAGCGACCGCCCTGAGTGGAGCCGTCCGACGTCGCTCCCGGGCAGCAGGGGGCGGTCGGCGGGCAGGTAACCTCGGCGCATGGACCCGAGTGGAGACGGACAGGCCGACGTGGTGGACGGATCGGGAGTACCGCTGCACCGCGCCCTGGGGCTGACCGATGCCGAGCGCGACGAAGTGGAGGGGATTCTCGGTCGATCGCCGAACCATCTGGAGCTGGCTCTGTTCGCGGTCATGTGGAGCGAGCACTGCTCCTACAAGTCGTCGCGGATCCACCTCCGCCGGCTCCCGACCGAAGGCCCGCACGTGCTGGTGGGGCCGGGCGAGAACGCGGGGGTCATCGACGCGGGCGACGGCATCGCCGTGGCCATCCGGATCGAGTCGCACAACCACCCGTCGGCCATCGAGCCCTACCAGGGGGCGGCCACAGGGGTGGGCGGCATCCTGCGTGACATCTTCACCATGGGCGCCCGCCCGATCGCCGTGATGGACCCCCTCTTCTTCGGCGACCCGACCGAGGCCAAGCAGCAGTGGCTGATCGAGGGCGTCGTGGCCGGGATCTCCGGCTACGGCAACTCGGTCGGCGTTCCGACCATCGGGGGCGAGCTCACCTTCAATCCCTGCTACAGCCAGAACCCGTTGGTGAACGTGCTGTGCATGGGCGTCTTGCCGACCGAGCGCCTCGTGCTCGGCCAGGCATCGGGCCCGGGCAACCTCGCCGTCCTGTTGGGCTCGTCCACCGGCCGCGACGGTATCGGCGGGGTCAGCGTGTTGGCCTCGGCGGGGTTCGGTGGGGGCGACGAGGCGGAGGAGGCGGCCAAGCGCCCGAGCGTGCAGGTCGGCGACCCCTACGAGGAGAAGCGGCTGATCGAGGCCTGCCTGGAGCTCCTCGACGCCAAGCTGGTCGTGGGGATCCAGGACCTGGGCGGCGCCGGCCTCGTCTGCGCCACCAGCGAGACGGCGGCCCGCGGCGGTGTCGGCATGGACGTGGACGTGTCCGCGGTGCCCCGTCGCGAGCCCGGAATGGTCGATTACGAGGTGATGACCTCCGAGAGCCAGGAGCGCATGCTGGCCATCGTGACCCCCGAGGACCTCGAGCGCGTTCAGGAGGTCTGTGCCAAGTGGGAGGTGCGGGCCGCCGTGGTCGGCAAGGTGACGGAGGCTCCCGCCGACGGACCCGGCCGGCTGCGCATCCTCGACGGCTTCGACGGTCCCGTGCTGGGAGACGTGCCGGCCGTGGCCCTCAGCGAGGACGCCCCGCTCTACCGCCGACCACTCGCACGGCCGGCCGACCAGGACGCCCGCCTGGCCGACGACCCCGGCGCGCTGCCCGCCCCGACCGACTGCGGCCACGACGTGCTGGCCATGTTGGCCGATCCGACGTGGGTCTACCGGCAGTACGACCACCAGCTGTTCCTCAACACGGTGGAGGGCCCGGGCGGGGACAGCGCCGTGCTCCGGTTGGCCGCACCCGGCCTGCCCGCCTCGGAGCGGGGCCTGGCGCTCACGACCGACTCCAACCCGACCTGGTGCTCGCTCGACCCGCGTGCCGGTACCGCGGCCACTGTGGCCGAGGCCGCGCTCAACCTGGCCTGCTCGGGCGCGACGCCCAAGGCCGTCGTGAACTGCTGCAACTTCGGCAACCCCGAGCACCCCGAGGTCATGTGGCAGCTGTCGGAGGCCATCGACGGGATGGCGGAGGCCTGTCTGGCCCTCGGGATCCCGGTGATCGGCGGCAACGTCAGCCTCTACAACGAGAGCTTCGGTCAGGACATCGACCCCACGCCGGTCATCGGTGCCCTCGGGCTCATCGACCATCTCGCCGCCCGCCCGCCCGGGGTGACCCTGGTCGACGGCGGGACGCTCGTGCTGTTGGACGCCAGCGTCGGGCACGCCGGTGCCCACCGCACCCCGCCGTCCCTCGCGGGGTCGCGCTGGGCCGTGCAGCTGCGCCACCATCGCAACGGCACCCTGCCCCCGCTGGACCTGGCCGGGCACGGTCGCCTGGTGGACTTCGTCGCTGGCCTCGTGGCCGAAGGCGTGGCCGGCGGCCGGGCCATCGTCCAGGGGATCCACGACGTGTCCGGGGGAGGCCTCGGGGTCGCGCTGGCCGAACTGGCGGTCCGGTCCGGTGTCGGTGTCCGGGTGTCGGGCGTGGCCGACCACCACGAGCTCTTCACGGAGGCCCCGTCTCGGGTCATCGTGTGCACCACCGACTCCCACTCGCTCCTCTCCCGGGCCACCGACGCCGGCGTGGGCTTCCGGGTGCTGGGCTCCGCCGGCGGCGACCGCATCGTCATCGACGACCTGGTCGACGTCGCCGTCGCCGAGGCCACCGCCGTCTGGCGGGGCCGACTGCCCGATCTCCTCGACGACCTCGCCCCGGTCACCAACTGACCGGAGTCCGGGCTCAGCCCGTCGGCCGGACGGCCTCGAGCTGGTCGAGCACGCGGTCGGGCACCTTGAGGTCGCCCGTGCCGGTGCCCACGAAGAGGTCGGGCTTGGTGGCCCCGTGGAAGTCGGAACCCCCGGTCGGTACCAGACCGAACCGGCGAGCCAGGTTGCCCAGGTCGGTACGGGTCTGTGGGGAGTACCTGCCGTAGACGGCCTCGAGGCCGCCGAGCCCCGCTTCGGCCATGCCCCGGACGGCGCCGGCCAGTGCGTCGCCCTCGAGACCGATGGTCGTCGGGTGGGCCAGGACCGCCACCCCTCCCGAGTCGCGTGCCGACCGGCAGACGTCAGCCACCGTCAGTCGGCCCTTGGGGACGTAGGCGAGGCCGCCGTTGGACAGGTAGCGGGCGAAGGCCTCCTCCACGGAGCCCACCGCGCCGAGTTCGACCATGGCCTGGGCGAAGTGGGGCCGACCGACGCCGGCGTCGGAGCCGGCGTGGGCGGCCACCTGGGCGAAGGTGACCGGCACCCCGAGCTCGTTGAGCCGCTCGACGAGGGCGAGGTTGCGGACCCGCCGGTCGTCCCGCAGCCGGTCGAGCTCGAGCCCCAGGGGGCTGGCCGAGTCGTCCACGAAGTAGACGAGGACGTGGACGCCCCCGGTGGCCACCGGCACGCAGGACACCTCGCACCCGGGTACCAGGCGGATCCCCAGCTCGTCCGCGCGGGCGCGGGCCCGTGCCAACCCGGCGAGCGAGTCGTGGTCGGTCAGGGCGACGGCGCTGCACCCGACCTCGTGGGCGAGTTCGACGATCCGCTCGGGCTCCTCACTGCCGTCCGAGACGGTCGAGTGGGTGTGGAGGTCGATCATCCGGCCGACGCTACCGGTCGGTCACGACGGCGGCCCGGGAGCGCCCCGGAACCCCGGCTGCTGCCGGCGGGCACCCTCGCGGGTGGGCGGACCTCGGGCAGATGGCACTAGAGTGAATTGCGTGGTGGCCGAGCTCCAGGGCACGATCTCGAGCAACCCGTCCGACGACCCCCGGTGTGTGCGGTGACGAACCGATGATGGAGGCCAAGGAAGCGTGCGGTGTCTTCGGGGTCTATGCCCCGGGGCGATCTGTGGCACACCTGACCTTCGACGGCCTCTACGCCCTGCAGCACCGTGGCCAGGAATCGGCCGGCATGGCTGTCAGCGATGGGGACCTCATCACCGTGATGAAGGACATGGGCCTCGTCACCACCGTGTTCGACGAGCGCAAGCTGTCGGGCCTGCGTGGGCACCTGGCCATCGGCCACACCCGCTACTCCACGGCCGGCTCGAGTGACTGGATGAACGCGCAGCCCGTGTTCCGCGGGGTGGGTCGCGCCGGCTTCGGCCTTGCCCACAACGGCAACCTGACCAATACCGACGCCCTGGCCGAGCAGGCCAACATGCTGCCCGGCCTGGTCTCCTCCGACAGCGACCTGGTGGCCGAGCTCCTGGCCCAGGCGTTCCCCCCGGACCTGCCCGAGCGCCCCCGTTCGGAGCACGCCGGCGACCTCGAGCGGGCCCTGATGGAGGTCCTACCCAAGGTGGAGGGTGCGTTCTCGTTCGTGCTCATGGATGCCGACCGGGTCATCGGGGTGCGCGACCCCAACGGGTTCCGCCCTCTCTGCCTCGGCCGCCTGGACGCCACCGACGAGTACGAGCAGGGGTGGGTACTGGCGTCGGAGTCACCGGCACTCGACGTCATCGGCGCCACGTTCATCCGTGAGCTGGAGCCGGGAGAGATGGTGGTCATCGACGGCAAGGAGGTGCGCTCCGAGCGCCCCTTCCCCGAGGAGCGGCTCGACCCCCGCCTCTGCATCTTCGAGTTCGTCTACTTCGCCCGTCCCGACACCACCCTCTACGGCAACGAGGTCCACGGTGCACGCCGCCGCATGGGCCAGCTGCTGGCGACCCAGCGTCCGGTGCAGGCCGACCTCGTGATGGGCGTGCCCGACTCCGGCGTGCCGGCGGCGGAGGGCTACGCCCTCGGCTCGGGCATCCCCTATGGCCAGGGCCTGGTGAAGAACCGGTACATCGGTCGCACCTTCATCGCCCCCACCCAGGCCGAGCGGGCCAACGGCGTGCGCCGCAAGCTCAACCCCCTCCGGGAGAACATCGCCGGCAAGCGGGTTGTCGTCGTCGACGACTCGATCGTACGCGGCACCACCACCCGGGCCATGGTCAAGATGCTCCGCGAGGCGGGGGCCACCGAGATCCACCTGCGGATCTCGTCGCCGCCCTTCCGGTGGCCCTGCTTCTACGGGATCGACACCCCTGACCGGTCCGAGCTCCTGGCGGCCGTCAAGACGCCCGAGGAGATCACCGAGTTCCTGGATGTGGACTCGCTCGAGTACCTGAGCCTGGCGCACCTGGTCGAGGCCATCGACGCCCCCGGCGCCGGGTTCTGTGACGCCTGCCTGACCGGCACCTACCCGGTCCCGGTCGGGGTGAAGGTGGACATCACCGAGCGGCCCGCCGTGACGGCGGCCGCCGGCTCGCCCACGGCGTGACCGATCGGTCCTCCGATGTCCCCGCCACCTACGCGGCGGCCGGGGTCGACATCGACGCCGGCGAGCGGGCCGTCGACCTGATCAAGCCCATGGTGGCGTCCACCCGCCGCCCCGAGGTGCTCGGCGGGCTGGGTGACTTCGGCGGGCTGTTCGCCCTCGACACCTCCCGCTACCGCCAGCCGGTACTGGTGTCCGGCACCGACGGGGTGGGGACGAAGGCGGCAGTGGCCGAGGCCGTCGGGCGCTACGACACGGTCGGTATCGACCTGGTGGCCATGTGCGTCGACGACCTGGTCTGCCAGGGCGCCGAGCCGTTGTTCTTCCTCGACTACATCTCGACCGGAAGCGTCGAGCCCTCGCGCATGGCGGACCTGGTCTCCGGGGTCGCCGAGGGCTGTCGCCAGGTCGGCGCGACCCTCCTCGGAGGGGAGATGGCGGAGCACGCCGGGATCATGTCGCCCGACGAGTTCGACCTCGTCGGGTTCGCGGTCGGGGTGGTGGAGCGCGACGCGATCCTCGGCCCGCAGCGGGTGGTGGCCGGCGACGTGCTGCTCGGCCTGCCCTCGCCCGGCCTCCGCTCGAACGGCTACACGCTGGCACGGCACGTCCTGCTCGAGCGGGCCGGCCGGGCGTACGGTGACCCGGCATGGCCGGGCGCCGACACCACGGTCGCCGACGAACTCCTGCTGCCGTCGGTGATCTACACCCCGGCGGTCCGGGCGGCACTGGCCGCAGCAGACGTCCACGCCGTCGCCCACATCACCGGCGGCGGCTTCGAGGGCAACATCCCACGGGCCCTACCCGAGGGCTTGCGGGCCGTCCTGGTCGGCGGCAGCTGGGAGATCCCGCAGATCTTCACCGAGATCCGCCGACTCGGCATGGTCGACGACGACGAGATGTCCCGGGTGTTCAACCTGGGGCTCGGCATGGTGGTGGCCGTATCGGCCGACACCGTCGACCAGGCGATCGCGGCGCTGTCCGGCTCCGGGGTCGACCCGGTGGTGGTGGGCTGGGTGGAGGACGACGAGCGCGGCGTGGCGCTCACCGGGCCCCCGCTGTGGCCGGAAGGATGACGGCCCGACGGACCCGAGGAGCACGACGATGACGACCCCCCTTCCCGGCACACCCTTCGAGGCGCTCCGCGCTCACTTGCTCGAGCACTCGGTGAAGCGGGGCGACTTCACGCTCAAGTCGGGCCGGAAGAGCTCCTGGTTCATCGACTCCAAGCAGACCGTGTGCCGGCCCGACGCCATGGTGCTGGTGGCCGACGGGATCCTCTCGATCCTGCCCGACGGCGTGGACGCCATCGGCGGCCTCACCATGGGCGCGGATCCGGTGGCCTTCGTGACCGCCGCAGTGGCCGCTACCCGGGGCCGTGGCCTCAAGGCATTCAGCGTGCGCAAGGAGGCCAAGGATCACGGGGCCGGGGGCCGGATCGCCGGCGCGCTCGACCCGGGTGACCGGGTCGTCATCACCGAGGACACCGTCACCCGGGGCACGTCGCTGCTCGAGGCGGCCCGTGCCGTTCGGGAGTTCGGTGCCGAGCCGGTGCTGCTGGTCGCCGTCGTCGACCGGGGCGGCACCTGTGCGGCCATGGCCGAGGCCGACGGCCTGGAGTTCCGGGCACTGCTGACCGCGCCGGACCTCGGCTTCGAGTACGAGGGCGCCTGAGGGGGCGACGGTCGCCGGGCGCGGGCAGCGGCGGGGGAGCGTCGCTAGCCTGAGCCCATGGCCATCTTGGAGCAGCCGCGGACCGACCTGGACGGCGACGTCCCCACGTTCGACTCGCTCGACCCGGGCACCGGCGCCGTGGTGGGCACGTTTCCAGTCGATGACGTCGTCGCCGTTGCCGCTGCGGTCGACAGCGCCAGATCGGCCGCCGCCTGGTGGCGCACGCTCGACTTCGCCGGCCGAGCGGTCCACCTGAGGCGCTACAAGGCCGAGATCGCACGTCGGATCGACGAGCTGGCCGACCTCGTGCACCGCGAGAACGGCAAGCCGCACGGCGACGCGGTCCTCGAGATCATGCTCGTGCTCGACCACCTGACGTGGTCCTCCACGCACGCCCGGAAGGTGCTGGGCCCCCATCGGGTGTTCCCGGGTCTCATGGCGGCAAACAACTCGGCCACCGTCGAGTACCAGCCGCTCGGCGTCGTCGGCGTGATCGGCCCGTGGAACTACCCGGTCTTCACCCCGATGGGCTCCATCGCCTATGCCCTGGCCGCCGGCAACGCCGTCGTCTTCAAGCCGAGCGAGTACACACCGGCCGTCGGCCGCTGGATGGTCGACGCCTGGTCCCGTGCCGTGCCCGAGGGTCGCGACGTGCTCGGGCTGGTGACGGGACTCGGTGACACGGGAGCGGCGCTCTGCCGATCAGGTGTGGACAAGATCGCCTTCACCGGCTCGGCGGCGACGGGCCGCAAGGTCATGGCGGCCTGCGCCGAGGGTCTCGTGCCGGTCCTGATGGAGTGCGGGGGCAAGGACTCGCTCCTGGTCGACGCCGACGCCGACCTCGAGGCCGCGGCGGACGCCGCCCTGTGGTGCGGCATGTCGAACGGCGGCCAGACCTGCATCGGTACCGAGCGGGTCTACGTCGCCGATGCCGCCTACGACCGCTTCGTCGACATCCTGACGGCCAAGGCGCAGGGCCTCGCACCCGGCACGGGTGACGACGCGTCGTGGGGGCCACCGACGATGCCGTCCCAGGTGGACACCATCCGTCGGCACGTCGCCGACGCGCTCCGGCGTGGCGGGCGGGCGGTGGTGGGTGGCGAGTCCTCGGCCGACGTGGCCGGGGTCGGCCCGACCATCCTGGTCGACGTGCCGGAGGATGCCGACGCCGTGCGCGAAGAGACGTTCGGGCCGACGCTGACCGTCACCCGGGTGCGTGACATCGAGGAGGGCCTGACGCTGACCAACGCCTCCGACTACGGCCTGGGCGGTGCCGTCTTCACCGGTTCCCGCCGGCGGGGCATCGAGCTGGCCAGGCGGATGCGATCGGGCATGACGTCGGTCAATTCGATCATGACCTTCGCGATGGTGCCCGGCCTGCCGTTCGGCGGCGTGGGCGAGTCGGGCTTCGGCCGGATCCACGGCGCCGACGGCCTGCGCGAGTTCACCCGTCCGAAGGCGGTGACCGCCCAGCGGTTCTCCCTGCCGGTCGACCTCACGAGCTTCAACCGACCGGCCAGGGCGACCGAGCTGGCGTCCAAGGTCATGGGGAAGGTCCACGGCCGCAGCCGCTGACGGCCGGGGTGGAGTCGGTGGTTGACCCCGGCGGTCTGATCAGCCGACGCGGTAGGCGTCCACCACCGGCGCGAGCTCGGTCGGCGTCGCCCCGTGGAGGATGACACCGTCGCAGCCGAGGGCCAGTTGGCCCCGAACGGTGGACGCGCACTGGGCCGCCGACCCCGTGGCGCTGGCCGCCAGCCACTCGTCCGGCAGCAGGGTGGCGAGGTGCTCGAGCTGCGAGGTGGTGGCGTGGGAGTCGATGCCCCCGAGGAAGCCGGCCACGACCGGGTCGGCCCGGAACCGCTCGAGCGCGGCGGGGTCCCACCCGTTGGTGGCCACCAGGAGGTCGCCATAGCCCTGGAGGTAGGTGGCGAGGTGCCCCACCGACTTCATGAGTCGCTGGTCCTCGGGGATGTGGTCGCCGATGGTGGCGAGGCACGACCAGACCTTCACCTGGTCCGGGTCCCGCCCGGCCCGCTCGGCCGACTGCTTGACCGTGACCACGCAGCGCCGCGTGGTCTCCTCGGTGAAGAAGGTGTGCAGGATCACCTGGTCGAAGCAGCGTCCGCCCAGGGCGAGCGAGTCGGGCCCGAAGGCCACGAGGCCGAGCGGGAGGTCCTCGTCGAGCGCGGCCAGGTAGAGGACGGACCACGAGCCGGCCGGGCCCTCGTGCCCGACGATGAACTCACCCCGGAAGAGGCGCTTCATGATCCCGGCGAAGTCCTCGAGTGCCGCGGTGGTGATGCGGGGGATGCCGTAGGTGTCCTGGATGATGGGGATGCCGCGGCCGAGACCGAGCACGAAGCGGCCACCCGTGAGGCTCTGCATCGAGCGGGCGAGGCCGGCGGTGATCATCGGATGGCGGGTGTTGTGGTTGGTCGCCGCCGTGACGACGGTCAGTTCCTCGCTGACGGCACCGGCCGCCCCTGACAGGACTCCGATCTCCTTCTTGTCGAAGCGCTCCGACAGGAACACCGAGCCGAGGCCCATCGCCTCGGCGGTGCGCACCTCGCCAACCAGGTCGCGGGTGCTCTCGGGCTGGCCCGCCAGGGCGTAGAAGCCCAGCTCGGTCAGCCGTCCGGTGGACGGTGGTGTCGCCGGCGGGTCGGCGGAATTCGATGGTCTGGCAGGCGTGATGTCGGGCACGGTGCCTCCTCGGCGGGCGGTGCCGCGACGGTACCAAGCCGTGGTCGGCCGGTCCGATCCGACCGCGGCGCGAAGAACCGGTGCGCACGCAACGCGACGCCCCGGAGGGCGCCGCGTCGGTGCTGTGCCTTTCCGTGTCCGGCGCGACGGGGGAGCGCCCTGCCGGACGTACGGTCAGGCCTCCTCGCCGGCCGGCTCAGGGGTGTCGCCCTCGGCCAGGACGAGGTAGATCTTCCGACGGGTGTCGGACAGGAGCTCGCCGACGGTCCGGATCTGGCCGGGGGTGCCGGCCTGGGCCACCTGCTTGGTGGCCTTCATCACCTGGACCATCAGTCCGAGCATGTCGGGGACGGACCGGTCGTCGCCGGCCGCCTCCTCCCAGGGGGTCGGGCCGTCGCCGGCGGCCTCCGCCTCGGCCCGACCTTCGGGCGTGAGCTGGAACACCCGACGGCCCTCTGCGCTGTCTGCGGTGACCAGGCCCTGGTCCTCCAGTGCGGAGAGCGTCGGGTAGACCGAGCCCGGGCTCGGCCGCCACACCCCTCCGCTGCGCTCCGTGAGCTCGGTGATGATCTGGTAGCCGTGCATCGGCTCCTCGGCGAGGAGGGCGAGGATGGCGGCGCGGACATCGCCCCGCCTGGCCTTGCCGCCCCGGCCGTGGCCGGGACCGAAGCCCCCGTGCCGACCGAGTCCCGGCCCGAAGCCGTCCCTGCCGCGTCCGCGACCGCGGCTGCGGCCCCGGGTTTCGCCGCCGAAGCGGTCGCCCCGTACGTCGGCGGGCGGGCCGAACCTCGGCCCCCGGTGTCCTGCGTCGAACTCATGGTGTCCATGCATCTGATGTGTCTCCTCGTGGGATCGTGCGCCGGTCGACCGACCGGCGTCTGCGGTGTAGGGCGGTGCATCAAGACCGCTTACGTGCAGTCACGATATATCGCAATACAGCCGTTGTCAACCCCGACGAGGGAGGACTATTCCCACAGGACCGTGACCCGGAGGTCTGTCCGAAGCGGACGGCGCCCACGGGGGAGACCGGTAGCGTGGGTCCACCGGAGGGGCCGCCGCCCCGATCACGAGCCCAGGAGCTGCGTCATGCGCATCGGTGTCGTCCTCCCTCAGACCGAGATCGGCTCCGACGTGGGTGCCCTGCGCCGGTACGGGCAGGGTGTGGAGGACCTCGGGTTCCAGCACGTCGTGGCCTACGATCACGTGGTCGGGGCGGACACCGAGGTCCACCAGCCGTGGGAGGGCCCCTACGACATCGACACCCAGTTCCACGAGCCCTTCGTCCTGTTCGGGTTCCTCGCCGGGTGCACGTCGCTCGACCTGGTGACGGGCATCACGATCCTGCCGCAGCGCCAGACCGCGCTCGTGGCCAAGCAGGCGGCAGAGGTGGACCTGTTGACCCGTGGAGGATTCCGGCTCGGTGTCGGCATCGGGTGGAACCCTGTGGAGTACGAGGCACTGGGGCAGGACTTCACCACGCGGGGCCGGCGGCTCGAGGAGCAGGTCGGCCTCCTCCGCCGCTACTGGACGGAGCGTTCGGTGACAGCGGCGGGCGAGTTCGACCGGGTGACCGGCGCCGGTATCGCCCCGCCGCCCGTGCAACGTCCGATCCCCATCTGGTTCGGCGGCATGTCGCCCCGGGCCTACGAGCGGATGGGTCGCCTCGCCGATGGCTGGTTCCCGCTGGTCCAGCCGGGCGAGCAACTCGAGGCGGCCCGCTCGCTGATCGCCGAGTCGGCGGAACGGGCCGGGCGGGACCCGGCCGGCATCGGCATGGAGGGCCGGGTCGATGTGCGGGACGATGTCGACGACACCGTCCGGCGGATCGAGCGGTGGCGGGAAGAGGGCGCGAGCCACGTCTCGATCAACACGATGTCGGTCGGGCTGGGCACCGTGGACGACCATCTCGGCGCGCTCGAGGCCGTCGCCGCGCGCCTGCCGCTCGACTGAGTCCACCGGTAGGCGGGCACGGATTCCGCTCAATTCCGCGATGCCGTCGTGGGCCGAAGGGCTCTCGACGTGTTCGGTACCGAGCGGTGCCGAGGGTTGGGCGGCTGCGCGTACGCAGGGCAAGCAGCCGCCGCCCCGTGGGAGCATCTGGCCCAGGTGGTCGACCCCGACCGAGTCTCCCGGATATCCCAGATCGGTCAAATCCTGCGGTCCACGTGCACCTTCGGGGTCCCCTTCGACAACAACTCAGGCCGGACGGGACGTCCGCATGGTGAAGCTCTCGGTCAATCCAGCAGATGATCTCCGGATCGCGGCGCACCCTCGAGGGTGCGAGGAACTTCTGCGCCGTCCGAAGCGACGTCTCGACCCTGCGCAAGCAGGAGCACAGTGTGTTCGCTGGACTACGCGAGCGGTTCGAGGGTCAGGCCTGACTGCCTGCTGGGACCTGAACAGTTTCTGTCAGCGAAGGAGTCGAGATGACAACCACAGGCACGAGCAGCGCGGCTGAGCCGGACCCTATCCCCATCAGCCATGACCGTCCTCTGGAAGGTAGCGGAGGCGACCACGGTGCGTCTCATCCGGCCACGTACGACGAGATGGTGGAATCCGCCCACCACCGGGTCCGGTGCCTCGGCCTGGTAGCGCGCCGGAGCGGGCGACACATTCCGACTGTCGGCTGACACGCGATCGTCCGACGTGGGGTCGTCCGACGTCCACCCCGCACGGGAGACGACGTCAAGAGCGGGCCGTTCGATATGCTCTATCGTTGCCATCGGGGTCGTCGGACACGGGCCGGTTCTGCGTCGGTGGCCCTGATCGGGGCGGATCGCCGGGGAATGCATTCGATGGGGTGACCATGCAGCGAGAGGCTGGGAATCGGCGATGAGGAAGTGGTGGGGGAGGCTTCTCGGAACGGAACGACCAACGGATGG